>OGOV01000002.1_pt1 | contig 284795 bp, 238 predicted proteins | sample 1552711 | NCBI WGS metagenome assembly OGOV01 (sample SAMEA2580216, study PRJEB22360) | human gut metagenome | biome: human gut; feature: human-associated habitat; material: faeces | place: Denmark | collected 2008/2010 | reverse complement strand
AATAACTACGATTTCTCCGTTCTTCGAACTCCCGAAATCGCCTCAGCCATTCGCTTTCCGGACTTTCGTCCTTCATGCTCATGTCTCTTCTCCGTGAATAACTACGATTTCTCCGTTCTTCGAACTCCCGAAATCGCCTCAGCCATTCGCTTTCCGGACTTTCGTCCTTCATGCTCATGTCTGTTTGCCCGGCAAATAATTACACAGCTTTGCCTGCTAGCAGGCATGCTGTGTAATTGCTTGCCGGGGTTATTCACTCATTATATCACTTGTTTTGGCGCACTGTACACTGGACAAACGGCTAGTATTGCACATTTTTTATTATTTTTCATTCTTTCAAATAAAACACTTGCTTTTTTCAGAATAAATATTTATACTAGTACAGGTATTGAGATCCATACATTTGAGTATGGATTTTCTTTCGGCGCGTGGCTCAGCTTGGTAGAGCGCTTCGTTCGGGACGAAGAGGTCGCAGGTTCAAATCCTGTCGCGCCGATTTTTTATGCTCTTTTTTACGCACAGTTATAAAACAATCCGTTTTTCCGAATCTTAAAAATGGAAGAACACATTACCCATTATTACGCAAGACGTTTGCACTCTATTCTAACGCAACGGTGCTAAGTTCCCCGCCTTTGGCGGCTCACTAAGAACCGGCGTTAGAAAAGGCTTGCTGCATAATAGTAATGTATCCTTCCATTTTTGTATTTCAACACAAGAAACGGATTGTTTTATAACCGCGCATACAGGTAAGCGAATTTTTATCTTGTCACCGACAGTATTTTTCTCTGTTTTAAAGTTCGTTTAAGGATTCCCTTTTAGAATACAAGTAAATTAAATAGTTCCTGTACATCTATATCATCTACCTATTATTTCGTAAGTCGTTTCCACTCTAATCCTCGTGCAGCGATATTTACATTACAAATACGAATTGTGTGATCTCTCTTTCCGATGGAACGATCACAAATAAAGACAGCGACAGCTACCTGATGAATATTTGCGGCAACTCCGCTTCCCATGGCTGGGGTACCGCTGGAGCAAATGGCGCACAGGTAACATTTTCCGCAAGCGACCAGACCTTAGACGGTGATATCGTTGTGGATACGATCTCCACGCTTGATATGACATTATCTGATAACAGCACCTTTAACGGAACGATCAACATTATCGATAATGCCGATGGTGGTACTGCTGTCTCCGACAATGCCGTTGTTACGATTGATTCCGGAAGCACCTGGAATCTGACTGGTAACTGCACGATCAGCAGCCTTACCAATAATGGCACGATCAATTTCAACGGCTACACCATCACTCTTGCAGATGGCACGGTGTTGAAGTAAATTTCTGAAAGCACCCTATGGTTACTCATAGGGTGCTGAGAAATTGATCCAGCATATACAATGGAACATTCACCATCCAATCTTGTTTTCTAAATTTCGACATAGAAGATCGTATTGCCATTTCAGGTTTATATTTTTCACAAAAAGCTCGCAAACTCTTTGCTCGTAGGTTTTCTTCTGCTTTTACCTCAATAGGAATACACTGCATCTCCTGTTGTATCAAAAAGTCAATCTCCCCACTGGAATTTTCTGTAGAGTAATAATACAATTCTCTATCAGCTGCTTTTAACTGCTGTGCAACAAACTGTTCTGTCAATGCTCCTTTAAATTCTTCAAAAATTCTACACCCATCCAGCAACACTTTTGCTGCAATATTTCCCTTTGCCCCAAGAAGCCCTACATCAATCATAAACATCTTGAAGCTGCTCATCTCCATATATGCAATCAAAGGAATATCCGGTTTACTAACACGATAACTTTTTATAATCAAACCGGCATCTTCCAACCACTGGATTGCTAATTCAAAATCCTTTGCTCTGGCGCCTTCCCTCACACAACCATAAATAAACTTACGATTTTCTTTTGCAAGCTGAGCCGGAATAGAATTCCATACCATCATAATTCTTGGAATTACATCTCTGGGTGCATGCTTACTAAAATCCTCTTCATAATACTTCAGTAAATTCTTCTGGATTTCTCTTACTTCATTAAAGTCATCTGTATCTAAATATGTTTGAATAACTTCTGGCATTCCACCTATATAGTAATATTTTTTTAATAGCTCCGTATATTTTATAGAATAGGCATTTATCATTTCATAATCACGCGATTGTAATAATTTTGCCAACTCATTTTCACCATTTGCGCATAAAAACTCGCTGAAATTCAAAGGATAAAGCTGCATGAAGTCTACCTTTCCAACAGGAAATGAAGTACCACTATGAAGTGCTACTCCTAATAATGATCCTGCAGCAATTATGGCATATTGTGGTGCATTTTCATAAAAATATTTTAACGATGTAAGAGCCTCAGGCGCTTCTTGTATTTCATCAAATATAATCAATGTATCTGCTGCTTCAAAACTTTTTCCATACTCAATTTTAATAGCAGATACAATACGCGCAATATCAAAATCAATTTGAAATACCCTTTTCATAATTTCATTATTATCAAAGTTAATATATACTGTATTCTTAAAATATCGCGCACCAAATTCCTTCATAATCCATGTTTTTCCAACTTGTCTGGCACCTTGGATAATTAAAGGTTTTCTTTTTTTCTTATCCTTCCATTTTTCTAACTTTATAAATAAATCTCTTTCCATAACTTCATACCACCTTTGCACTTATCCGTAGCAGTTATGCCAATATTATATGCTTTTATTTATATTTTATCAACATTTTTCAGGTGGTAATTTGTTCGTCTATAACATTTTTCAGGTGGTAATTTTTATAAACTCAACAATTTTCAGGTGATAAATATACTCATTCAATTCTTCCATCCTCTATCCTGTACCGGATCGGACACCGCATCGCAACCTTTGGATCATGCGATACGATAATGATCGTTATCCCCTGTCTGTTTAGTTCCAACAATAAATCCATAAGACTATCGGTATTTTCAGAATCTAACGCTCCTGTCGGTTCATCTGCAATGATTACTTTTGCATCCATTGCCAATGCTCTGGCGATCGCAACCCTCTGTCTTTGTCCACCGGATAACTGATTTGTCTTTTTTTGCTCTAACCCTGAAAGCCCGACAGCCGACAATATTTTCTTTGCTTTATTTTCAAATTTGCGATTATATCGTCCTCCGATCACTTCGGGCAGACATACATTCCGCAGAACTGTATCGTTTCCAAGAAGTCCAAAATCCTGCATGATCATCCCTATCTTTTGATTGCGTATTCTGCATCTTTCTTTATCAGACATATCAGAAACCAGTTTCCCACAAAAACGATATTCCCCTGAACTCGGCGAATCAATTCCTGCAATAATATGCAGCAGAGTTGATTTTCCGGAACCGGAAGGTCCGGTAATGGCAACCATATCCCCCTCTTCTATTCTCAGATTAATATCCTTTAATGCATGCGTCTCGGTTGCCTTTCCTGCATTATATATTTTTTCAATCTTTTCTAATTCGATCATATCAGTCACCACCCTTTAATAATTCAATCTCCGCCTGTTTTCCGGTTCGCCGGAACCCCATCCATACGCTCAATAGCAGAATGAACAAAAGCACACTTGCTGAAAATCCATAACTAAATATCCCTATGTATCCATAACTCTCCTGTATTTTTAATATTGTTTTTGTAAACCATGGATATAAAAGTGCCGCTATTCCAAATGACACTGCCAGCAAAATTGCACCGGATGAGAAAATAACCGCTATCATCTTCTTTCTTGTCATTCCTAATATATAAAATACTGCAAACTCATTTTTCTTCTGTGCGATCATAAGACACAGATATCCGCCATATCCAAACACTGCGATCAAGGTCAACAAAGCAAATGCAAGCACATACCATGCATTTTCTTCCAGCATATTCTTAAAAGCTCCTGCTGCTATCGTCCGGTAAGTATTTAAAGTTCCATAATTTCTCATTTTACTTTGCAAAGAGGTTGCCAGATTTTCTCCCGATACATGTTTTTCCGGTTCTATAAGAAAATTAACATTTGTCAAACGAGCAAACAATTCATCCATAGCCTTGCCAAATACAATAAATCTGTATTCCGATAAATCTTTCGACGGAACTGCCATATCTCCCAGTTCCATGATATCTCCATAACTGAAAACCACAGGAACCGCACTGTCTTCCTGTAAGATACCCACCACTTCACACGGTATTTTTATCGTATCATCAAAAGCAAGATTGATTTCCGTCTTTGTTCCAACCGGTAATTCCTCTGCCATAGAATCGCTGACCAATATCGGGACATATCCTTCCGATACATTTTTCAACACCGCTGATTCCGTATTTAACTGGATAACATCTAACATTTCGCTCGAATATAAAACCAGATTTGCGCCGCCCAGCTTCCCATCCGTCTGCATATAAGTACCATTTTCAAATGCATATCGATCTACTTTTTTCACACCGTCCGACTCCCGCAGCAGCTCATAAATCTCTTTTGCCGCAGTTCCATTTCCGGCCATTTCCTGCGCATATATTGAATTATTCTTGCTAAAATGAACCATAGAATCAAAGTCTAATGTATATGCCGCTTTTACCTGCTTTTTCTCCATCAGATATGAATCGACCGGTTTTAATACAACAAATGACATTTCAAGCATACATATCAACTGAATGAATAAAACAATCTCCCCAAACAACTTCTTTGTATATAAATACCTGCATATCCGAAGAAAATTCATACGATCTCCCCCTTTGTATATAAACGAACCACCTTTCCCATCGGTCTTAACGTGCATAATATCGAAAATCCAAACATAACAGCTAATATATATATCAGGCTGTCAGGCATTGGGAATGCATTTCCATAGACATATTGAAGTAATGGAAATGTCAGATATTGCAGAATAATCGCAATGATACTGCCAACGCCATAATATAAAAGCCAGTGTCCATATATCAATAACATACACCGTACTTTTGGCATCCCGCACAACCACAAAACGGTGATCTCTTTTTTATAAGTTGTGATCCACTCTGCCATGAGTCTGATCACTGTTATCCCGGCGATCATACACAAAAGAAATGCAAGTATTTCATATTGCGTCCGTCCTTCTTCCAGCACATCATTGGAATTGCTATCGGGTAAATATACTTGTGTCGATGGAAACATATCCTGTATTTTTTCTGCATATTTCTTCAAATCCTCATAAGATGCATAATTGAATTGCGCCAAAATCTGTTCCGGTTGAAATTCTTCTTTATAGCATTTATATGGGATCAACATATATTGCATTTCCTCACCGGCTTCTTCCCCTAAAATGTCGATCTGTGACTGTGATGATCTGGCTGAAGCAAAGGACCATGGAATGATCCAGCCCATACCGATTACTTCATATGTATGCTCGCCTGCCTCAAAGCTTCCGCTTCCGGCTATTGCATTTTTCATATTATCAGATACAAAACCAACATATTCACCTGCTGCCTGTTCCTCCTTGTTAAAAAAATTTCCTGAAGTAATCGGGAACCAATTGTTTCCTTTTGTTCCATCCCAGCCTACCAATACTTTTTTGTTTTCCAATCTTGTGAAATATAATACATTTACCATGCCTTTCTTTGAAATGCTGTTCAGATATGCAGACATCTCATCCATATTTATACCGTTTTTCTCGTCTATATCGATCGTCAGAGATGCTTCCGTATTGCTACAGGTAGCCAACTGATACTGTCCAACTGCCAGACCAAGCATGATACTGATACAATATACACATATGACAACGCCCAACAATAACAACCCGGATATGACAGGATTCATGCTTATGTGTTTCTTTAATACATGTCCGAATATCATAGATATGCCCTCCTTCCTAAACAACCTTGCAAGCAGACAATTTTACGGCCATGGCTCATTCCATACACCTGAAAGATCATCCCTTGCAAGTAAATGATTTTCATCATCATACCATCCACATTCCCCTGTTCAAGGCACGCCGGCGCAAACAACATCCTGCCGGATGCAAACAACATACGGAAATGAAATTATAGTCTTCACAGCAAAGGCTGGTATGTTACAATAAATATTGTAGAAGTGTAGATTTATCGAAAATGAACACAAACGATATGGGAATGCGAGGGGATATTTTTGAGTGACTATATTGCAGAATTTATTATAAATATCTGGGTATCATTTCTTTTTCTGATACTTGCAAACGGAAAATTAAACCGGCGAAGCTTCAGATATTCTTATCTGTTACAGATCCTGTCGGTTCTCGTATTGGCAGAATGTGCCTTATTACTGGATGTCATGCAGGCTCCCGTTATCATCAAATCCCTGACTATACTATTGGTCTTACATTACCTGTATACCTGTATATTCTTTACGTTCCAGATCAGCAATCTGTTCTGGGTCGTTATATTCTGCATAGTAGAACTTGCTTCCAAATTCACAGCGACCATATTTCCTGTAGAATGGCTGCACACAGATGCCGATGGGATGCTGACGGATTATGCAGTACAAAGCCCGGTTACGATCCTGTATCTTCTGACCCTTACGGTATTGACATCCATTCTGCTCTGTTTCTCATCCAGAGCCTTCAAGCTCTCACGAACAGAAAAAATAATCTTCGTTCTGTTGTCAGTCTTATGCATCGTGATTGAAAATCTTATCGTTGCCGGTCAGGTAAATATCCATACCGGAAGCCCGGAAACCTATGCAGATCTTCTGTCTGCCATCTGTTTCCTGATCTTGATCTTATTTGTCTCCCTGACAATATACCTGTACCATCTCGGCATAGAACGTGAGAAAAATATCCAGTTGTCCAGGCAACAGCTCCTATCAGAAATGGAGCGTAAGCAATACGACCAGATCATCAGCTCCATATCAGAGCTTCGCTATCTGAAGCATGACATCAGCAATCATCTGGACACCCTTCACGCCCTGATGGTAAATCATGCATATCCGGAAGCAGAGGCATTTATCCGGGACCTGACCGCAACCGTAAATAACAACCACTACATTCTTGCGAGCGGCAACTCCACGGTAGACAGCATCCTCACAAATAAACTGATCCAATGTAAATCTGCACAGATTCAGGTTGAATACTCGGTATTTCTGCCGGACAGCATTCCGCTATCGGATATTGAATTATGTTCCTTACTTGGTAATTTATTTGACAATGCCATCGAAGCATGTGAACAGCTTCCGGAAACAGAACAACGCTCGATTGATTTTTCGATGAAACCATTTCAGAATATGCTTTCCATCGCCATAAGCAACCGGACAAATGGATATTACAGAATAGATAAGAAGAATCATTTCCTATCAACGAAAACCATAGAGGATACACCCGAACATGGATTGGGGCTGTCGAGAATCCAAAGTATTGTAAACGATCATAACGGTATTTTTAACATTCAACCAACGACGGATACCTTTATGATCCAGATATTATTGCCACTTAAATGAAAGGATGAACCAATCGGATGAATATAAATATCGCTGTACTGGAAGACATTCCAAAACATTATAAACAATTAGCGGAAGTTATACATAACTGGGCTAAGAAAAAGGAATATGCTGTTTCTGTCAAATGGTTTCACGATGAAACTTCTATTTTAGGATCATCATTTATGAAAGATTGTAATTTGCTGTTTTCCGATATTGAACTGAAAAATGCCGACACGAATATACCTGCCGATGATCACATCAAAAATGGAATCGATATCTGTACACAATTAAGGAAAAACGGATATCAAGGAGATATTATTTTTCTTACAGCCTTCCGTGAATATGTCTTTGACGGATATCAGGCACAGGCGATCAACTATTTATTAAAACCTGTTTCACCTGAAGCGATCGAACGTTGCCTGGATCAGTATATTTCACTGCATTCTTCAGACTATTATTGCCTGCATAAGGACAATAACATCACACGGATTCCGTTCAATGATATCATTTCCATAAGCAGGTTGGGGCATGACTGCTGTATCACAACAGCTTCCGGCTTATACACAGAACGAACCTCGCTGAAAAACATGGAACAGCATCTGCCCGAACCATTTATACGGTGTCACAAGTCCTGCATTGTCAATATAAATCATGTCACCTCATTATCCGGCTCCACGATCTATCTTGCAAATAAACAAACCCAGACGGTCGGAAGAAATTATCTGGATAATGTACGAAAAGCATTGCTGCGAATCGCACAATAAAACAGCACCCTATAAGCATGATACCTTTCAAGCAGTCAATGAAAATAACCAATGTCTGCTCAAAAACGTATCACTGCCCACAGAGTGCCTGAAATAATACATCTCTTACTGACTCTTCACATTCTCCACAAATCTCAGGATCTTCTCCCGGTCTTTGCCGATTCCGGTGTCGTTCTCCACACCGGAGCTGGTGTCTGCACCATCCACATGAGTTGCGGCAAATGCCTCTGCCACATTGTCAGGATTTAAACCTCCGGCAAGAAGGGCAAACTTCTCATCATGCGGAATATCGGAGAGCACAGACCAATTAAAGGTCTTCCCACTGCCCGGTGTCTGTGCATCAAAGATATATCCTTTTACTATGTCCGCCTGATGATATCTCTCATAAGAAGACAGATCATGTACATTAAATGCTTTGATAACAGGAATACGGATCTCCTGCAGCAGTTCCTCGCTGATATCCCCATGAATCTGGATCATCTGAATTCCGGCAGCTTCGATCTCCCGGATCTGATCGAGCGTCGGTTCTACCGTTACCGCTACGGATGTGACCGCAGGGTTCAGCTTTTTTATAAGGGAAGATGCTTTTTCTACTGTGATATTCCGCTTGCTTTTCGGAAAGAACATCACCATTCCCATAAAATCCACGCCAGCTTCATTTACATATTCAACTTCCTGTTCTTCTGTGATTCCACAGATTTTTACCAGACTCATAGCTTCTCCATTCTGTCATTTATATGTACGACCTCTTTATCATAGTGGTAGAACAATACTTCTATATAAGAATCGATTATTTACACAGTTCATCTGCCAGTGCATCGATCTGTGCAAGGCTTGCATCATTTAATGCCGCCTTGATCTGAACTGTTGTATCAGTAAATGTCAGATTCTTGCTGTTTTCAAACATACCCTTCATAACCTTTGCAGCCATTGGAGCCCATGCGCCATTCTCGATCAGACCGATCGTGCGGTTCTGGAAATTACGCTCTGTCAGGTGATTGATGAACTCTCTCATAAATGGGAAAATGTCACCGTTATAGGTCGTTGTTGCAAGCACCAGTTTGCCATAACGGAACGCATCCTCTACTGCCTCTGCCATATCACAGCGGGCAAGGTCATTGACTGCCACCTTTGGACATCCCTTTTCGGTCAACTTCTTTGCAAGAAGCTCCGCTGCCTCTTTTGTATGTCCATAGACAGATGTGTAAGCGATCACTACACCGTCTGTTTCTACTCCATAAGATGACCATGTATCATACAAACCGATATAATATCCGAGATTCTCTGTCAGAACCGGTCCATGAAGCGGACAGATGATCTGGATATCCAGTCCTGCTGCCTTCTTCAACAATGCCTGAACCTGTGCGCCGAACTTTCCTACGATTCCGATGTAGTAACGGCGAGCCTCACATGCCCAGTCCTCCTCTACATCCAAGGCTCCGAATTTGCCGAAGCCGTCCGCGGAGAATAATACCTTATCTGTGCTGTCATAGGTCATCATAACCTCCGGCCAGTGTACCATCGGAGCCATGACAAATGTCAGCTCATGCTTTCCAAGTGATAAGGTATCTCCCTCTTTCACCATCATTCTTCTATCAGCATAATCTTTTCCAAAGAAGTTCTTCATCATGTTAAATGCTGCCGCTGTTGCAACAACTGTTGCTGTCGGATACTTCTCCATGAAATTTGCAAGATTCGCCGAATGATCCGGCTCCATATGCTGAACCACGATGTAATCCGGTGTCCGGCCTGCAAGCTCCGTTTCCAGCTTTGCTAACCATTCATCCGTAAAATTCTGATCCACCGTATCCATAACGGCAATCTTCTCATCCATGATCACATAAGAATTATATGCCATGCCATTTGGCACAATATACTGTCCCTCAAACAGATCGATCTCATGGTCATTCACACCGATGTACTTAATATCATTTGTAACTGTCATTCTTTCTTCCTCCTGCCATTTCATTTATATATTTTCTGCCTGCAATCACTCTATACACCTGCAGTTTTCTTATAACATATGGTATCAACACAGAACCCGATACAATATGTTCTTTGCATTTTTATCTTATCCGCTTTAATCCACAGACTTCAAGGACTCCGCCATATTGATCCGCTCCAGTCTCACCGACATGAACAGGTTGACACAGCCATTAAAAGCAAACGTCAGGATAATGCTGTACACATAACTAAGCGGTGAAATGTAAGTGTCAAATGAAACCATATCCACACGAATCTGATCCATAACAAAGCTATGCAGAAATACTCCGAGCACCAGACCGACTGCTATTCCGATTGCCGTCAGCACCCAGTTTTCACGGAACACATAAGATGAGGTTTCATTTCTGAAAAATCCAAGCACCTTTACGGTTGCAATCTCCCGGATTCGTTCTGTAATATTGATATTTGTCAGGTTATACAGCACGATAAATGCCAGTGCTGCCGCCGACAGGATAACGACCAGAACGATATAGTCCAGACTCTTCATCATATTGCTGATACGTTCGCGCATATCTCCATTCACGACTACTGCAGAAACTACATTTTCTTTCATAAGATCGGCAGCCACTTCATGCGCATCCATATCAGACTTCAGATTGAAATAGACGGAATGATATACCGGAGCTTCTCCCATCTGATCCATGTATGTTTCCGGCGACAGATATACATAATTATATACATAATTTTCAAAAATGCCGGAAATCTTTGCCTTGATCTCTTTCATATCACTGTTCCGGATCGTAATGATATCTCCAACGGACAGATCATACCGGGTTGCCAGAGCACTGTTGATAATCGCCTCATCCTTGCCCGGATAAGCGACCTTCTCATTCTTACTGTTGTGAAAATCCATATATTTGTCCGAATGCTCCGGTTCCTTCATAATAACCAGATTAATGCTCTTAATGCCATCGGACTCTATCAGATCCCAGCTTGTCTCACCAACAAAATCATAGTCCTGCATATATTTGTCTAATTTATCATACAGATCACCGGCTGCCGCTGATTCCGAACCCGTCTGCGTTGCTTCCTGCTGATCCTTCTGATTTTCCTCAGAAGCTGCATTCATTTTCTTTACATCATCAACACTCTCTGCAAGGGTCATCGTTCCGTCTAAGATCTGGATCTCATCATACTGACGATCTGCAAAGCCGGCGATCGAATCATTGATACCAAATCCGGTCAGAAGCAGGGCTGTGCATCCACTGATTCCTATTACCATCATAAAGAAACGCTTCTTATAACGGAAGATATTTCGAACCGATACCTTATGCAGGAATTTTAACCGTTTCCATACAAATGATATTTTCTCAAGAAATACACGTTTGCCCGCCTTCGGTGCCTTCGGCCGCATCAGACCTGCCGCAGTCTCCGACAGCTCATACCGGCAGGTAAACCATGTCGTTCCTACCGAACATGCCAGAGATACCAGCATAGCAATTCCTGCCAGCTTCCAGTCTACAATATATTTTAAGCTAATATTCAGATACATCATATGATATGCTTTCCAGATTACCCGTGGGAATGCATACGTTCCTGCAAAAAAGCCTCCTATACATCCGATAACTGCTGCCAGCCCTGAATAGATCATATATTTGCTCATGATCGTATGCTCACTGTATCCAAGTGCCTTTAGCATTCCGATCATTGTTCGCTGTTCCTCGACCATACGATTCATCGTCGTCATACAGACAAGCACAGCAACCAATACAAAGAACACCGGAAATACCTTTGCTACACCATCCACGATATCGGAATCACTCTCAAAACAGACATAACCGACATTCGTCTCCCTGCCAAGAATATAATAACTGACATCCGGTGCGTCATCTATGGTTACGCCGGCAACCATATCTTCGGTAAGCCCGGTCTGCATCAAAAGCGCCTGATATCGTTTCGTAACACGGTCATGACAGATAGCATCCCAGGCATCCTTTTTCTCGTCCATATAGGTATCGTACGCATCATCGTATAACGCATAGTCCTGATCAAACCTGACATAGACGTCAGTGTAGCATTCACAGTCAAATGCTTCCGGCTTCATATATACAAATCCACTTAATTTACCGGTCCCGAGAGTAGTCGTTCCACGTTCAAAATTAATATAAAGGGAGGACTGTACGGTTCCAGTAACCGTAAATTTCCTATAGCGGAGCTTTGTCTCAGTGGCATCACCATTCGTATCTGCCACGGTAATGACATCACCGATTCTCACATCTGTCAGCTTGTCATCCACTACGCATTCATCATCCGCTTCCGGCAGTCTGCCATCCACCAGACGGATGTCATTCACATGCTCCGGCAATGACAAGGTTTTGAGTGCACGTTCATTATCACCCATACCATCATAAAGCACATCAAATGAATAGCTGCCCTCTGCATACCGGACATCATCCTCACCCGCAAATGCTTCCACATCCTCATCTGTATAGCCAAGCGTAGACACCAGATGCAGATCATAGAATTCCGAATCACTGAGGAAATCCGTAATCGTCTTTACCATAGCCGGCTTGGTCATCTTCAGGCCTGAAAAGAAACCAACACCTAACGCTATGATCGCGAGAATCGCTGCAAACCGTCCAAAACTGTTTTTAATTTCTCGAAATGTCGTACGACGCATCATTGATTTCATAAGACATACCTACCATTCCAGATCTTCTACATTTTTAATGTTATCATTCAGAACAACCTTCTCTACTGTTCCGCTCTTAACTGTGATCACACGATCTGCCATTGCTGTAAGTGCCTGATTATGTGTGATAACGATAACCGTAGTTCCGGTGTTCCTACAGGTATCCTGAAGCAATTTGAGTACGGATTTTCCTGTATTATAGTCCAGCGCACCGGTCGGTTCATCACATAAAAGCAGCTTCGGATTCTTTGCAAGTGCTCTGGCGATCGCTACCCGCTGCTGCTCTCCACCGGATAACTGTGCAGGGAAATTTGCCATACGATCCTCAAGCCCTACCTGCTTTAATACCGTTGCCGCATCTAACGGGTCCTTACAGATCTGTGCCGCAAGCTCTACATTTTCCAGTGCCGTCAGATTCTGCACCAGATTATAGAACTGAAATACAAATCCTACATCATATCTCCTGTATGCCGTAAGCTGCCGCTTGTTCAGCCCGGAGATTTCTTTTCCGTCCAGATATACACTGCCGCCGGACAGCGTGTCCATTCCGCCCAGGATATTCAGAATCGTTGTCTTTCCCGCTCCTGACGCTCCAACAATGACACAGAATTCTCCTTTTTCAATCTCGAAGTTCACATCCCGCAGAGCATGGATCTCAACCTCGCCGGTCTTATATATTTTCTTAACATCCTTAAACTCAACATATGCACTCATGCCGCCTCGCTCCTTTCTATCATGACAGATAATTGTGAATTAAATATTCTCTTTTTTATATGAACAGTATTGACATTACCAACCAGTGGACGCTTCCGCTCGTTTCCCCGCTGTGTAACTTCGAACTAACCTCGGTAAACCTCGCTAAGGTCTCAGTTAGCCCTGCAACGGTACTAAGATGCTGCTAATGCACCATCTAAGGACCGGCGGACTCAAATGCCACTGTTTTGGTAATTCAAACTGTTCATATATAACTTATAATTTTTAATTTCACAATTATCTGTTACTCACTTCTAAGTGCTATTACAGGGTCTTTCTTCGCTGCCATCTTAGATGGGATAAGACCGCCGATCAAAGTAAGCACAACACTAATGATCACAAGGATCACCGCACCCTTTACCGGAAGTGAAGATACATTTGGCACATTTACAAATTTCTCTATCACCTTGCTTATCGGGATATTTAACAGCACCGTAACCAGAATACCGATCGCACCGGATACCAGTCCGATAATAAATGTCTCTGCGTTAAACACACGGGAAATATCCTTTTTCGACGCTCCGATACTTCGAAGAATACCGATCTCCTTCGTTCTCTCCAGTACAGAGATATAGGTAATGATTCCGATCATGATCGATGATACGATCAACGAGATAGCTACAAATGCGATCAATACATAAGTGATCGCATCGATGATCTTCGTAACGGAAGATAGCATCAGCCCGATATAATCGGTATAAGTGATCTCGCTGTCTGAATGTGAATCATTATATTTGTCGATCAGATCTGTCAGCTTATCCTTGTCCGCGAATTCTGAACAATACAGGCTGATAACGGACGGCTTTGCCAGATCCGCAAATCCAAGCTTCTCGATATTATCATCATAGGTTGCGGTAGACTGTGCAAAATAGCCCTGTTCCTTTAACATTTCAAATAACTGCTCATCAGACATCTGTGAAATATATGCCTGCTGTTCCTCTGACAGGTTCATGGATGCAACGATCTGCTGCATGTCCACCTGACTCATGTCGATATCTTCTCCGTTTGAAAACGGAAGTCCTGTAAATACATCGGTATCCGGATTGTCAAGCTGCCGTTTTACGATCTCCGATTTTTCATTTTCGGATACAACATACTCTGCAAGTTCAGCGGTATAACCGATCATTCCCGCATCGATCGATGCTGCATAAGAGGATTCGCTCTGACGGATGATACCACAAACCTGAATATCCAGACCTTTGCTGATCACATCTGCCATATAATCTTCATCGGAACTCTTGTCTGCCCATGTTCCGTCTGCATTTTTTTGATAAATGTCACTCGGCAGAATGAGCTTGAATTTGAGATTTAAAAGATCATCATAGGAGAAGCTCATTTCCTCCGGTGCATCGTAATCTTTACCTGCCATGATCTTCGGAACCATCTCTCCAAGATCAGAAGCATTTCTGACACCTAATGTATATAAGGTAAAATCACTGATCTCGTTATTCTTATCAACGACCAGTACAACTTCATTTTTATTCTGAGGCCAGTGTCCTGCAAGCACATCGTACTGCTGTTCCAACAGCTCCCGATTACTCATTAACTGCTTCCACATATCCATGGAATTATTTCCGTAACTGAATGCCGACATGAAGCCTGACAGGGATTTCTGGGATTCTTCCATATCGCCAAATCCCATCTCTCGCATCATGATACTTGGATTTACCTGCTGTGTACCGCCTGCTGCATTTTCGTTAAATACATACATCGGAGTATCATAGGTATACTTGATATCACTCACGATATCCTTGAATCCATTTGTATCATCTTCAATATATTTCTTAAATGTTTCCAGATCGTTTTCCTTTACCTCTGAGAGCATGGACACCATCATATCGCCCATGACATCACCAGAGTATACACGATCCGGGTCATGATCACTCAGATCTTCTTCCTTTGTATTACCCGCCATTTCCGAGATCAGGTCAGAATAATCCATTGCCTTTTTCTGGATCTCGATTGGATAGGATGACAGGGTTTCCTCCTGCACATCATTGATATAGCCCTGGAATCCACTGGATAATGACAGAATCAGCGCGATACCGATGATACCGATACTTCCGGCAAATGCCGTTAAAAGGGTTCGTCCTTTCTTCGTCAGCAGGTTATTAAAGCTGAGGGAAAATGCCGTAAATACAGACATAGATGTCTTTCTCGGTGCATATGCTTCTTCTGATTCTTTCGCTTCGTCTTCATCTGAAAATGGTGCGGAATCATCTATGATCTTACCATCTAACAGCTTCACGATTCTTGTAGAATATTTGTCTGCAAGCTCCGGATTGTGTGTTACCATGATGACCAGCTTTTCTTCTGCGATCTCCTTTAACAGCTCCATGATCTGGACACTGGTTTCGGAGTCCAGGGCTCCGGTCGGCTCATCTGCAAGCAGGATATCAGGATCATTGATCAATGCTCTGGCGATCGCTACTCGCTGCATCTGTCCACCGGACATCTGATTCGGCTTCTTATAGATCTGATCGCCCAGACCAACCTTTTCCAACACCTCTTTTGCACGTTTTCTACGCTCGGATTTGGATACACCGGATAAGGTCAGCGCCAGCTCGACATTTGCGAGAACCGTCTGATGCGGAATCAGATTGTAACTCTGGAATACAAAACCGATCGAATTATTCCGGTATGAATCCCAGTCTCTTGCCTTGAATTCTTTTGTTGATCTGCCATTGATAACCAGATCACCACTCGTATACTGATCAAGTCCGCCTATAATATTAAGAAGCGTTGTCTTACCACAGCCGGACTGACCAAGTACCGATACGAATTCATTCTTTCTGAAATTAATGGAAATGCCTTTTAACGCCTTTACCACTTCATCTCCGGTCTGATAGTCCTTCACAATCTTCTTTAACTGAAGCATATATTGTTTCCTCCACGAATTATATTATAAAAATTTTACCATCCCAGTTTTAGCATTTCAAGGAAATGGCGGATTCTTTTATAAATGTTTTACATAATGATAAAATACTACGCTGCGACATCAGGGTTATTATGGCGCAGTATTTTTTTATTTTTATCAAGTTTTTGTAAATGGCTTTTATTTTGGAAATAAATAATGTATAATGGCGACAGAGTAGGGTTATCTAACCGGATTTTTACATTATAAATGTGGACAATTCGGGCAGATGAAAGCCCAAAATAATTTTTATAATGGAGGAATTTATAATGTTAGTTTCAGCAAAAGAAATGTTGGAAAAGGCTAAGGCTGGAAAATATGCCGTTGGTCAGTTTAACATCAATAACCTTGAATGGACAAAGGCTGTTCTTCTTACAGCTCAGGAACTTCAGTCTCCTGTAATCCTTGGTGTTTCAGAAGGCGCTGGAAAGTATATGACTGGATTTGAAACAGTTGCAGCTATGGTTAAGGCTATGCACGATTCTTTAGGAATTACAGTTCCTGTAGCTCTTCACCTTGATCACGGAACATATGAAGGATGCTACAAGTGTGTTAAGGCCGGATTCACATCTATCATGTTCGATGGTTCACACTATCCATTCGAAGAGAACCTTGCTAAGTCAACAGAGCTTGTTAATGTTGCTCATCAGCTTGGTCTTTCTATCGAGTGTGAAGTTGGTTCAATCGGTGGTGAAGAAGACGGTGTTATTGGTATGGGCGAGTGCGCAGATCCAGAAGAGTGTAAGATCATCGCTGATCTTGGCGTAGATATGCTTGCTGCCGGTATCGGTAACATCCATGGTAAGTACCCAGCAAACTGGAAGGGTCTTTCATTCGAAACACTTGATGCTATCCAGCAGAAGACAGGTACTATGCCATTAGTTCTTCACGGTGGTACAGGTATCCCTGCTGACATGATCAAGAAAGCTATCTCACTTGGCGTTTCAAAAATCAATGTTAACACAGAGTGCCAGTTATCATTCGCAGATGCTACAAGAAAGTACATCGAGGCTGGTAAGGATCTTGAAGGTAAGGGATTTGATCCTAGAAAGCTTCTTGCTCCTGGTTTCGAAGCTATCAAGGCTACTGTTAAAGAAAAGATGGAACTTTTCGGATCAGTTGGCAAAGCTAACGACTAATTTCTTTCGTAATACGAATATCGTATAACAATAATATGCCCCATATGGATTTATTTCACAGACCACTTGTGTTCTGTTGTATAAACCATATGGGGCATATTGCTGTTACAGGTTTTCTGCCATATATGCCCCAAGGGCGTTCTTACATGCTTTTACCAGATTCCCATAACATGCTGCATAAGCAGGCTGACCAAGGTAATGCCGATCCAACAGCATGCACCTAGCAAAATCGGCTTGCCACCGGTTTTGATCAGCTTAATAACATTGCTGTTTAACCCGATCGCCGCCATAGCCATGATAATGAAGAATTTGGACAGCTCCTTTAACGGTGCAAATACATCCGCATTTACGCCCAGACTGATACAGATCGTTGTGATTATAGATGCGATCACAAAATACAGAATGAACATAGGAAATGCTTTTTTCAAGCTGAATCCATTTGTCTTCTGCTCTGTCTTTGCCGCCTGTCTTGCACGAACTGCCGCAAGCACTAATGTGATCGGTATAATTGCCAGTGTTCTGGTCAGTTTTACCGTTACTGCCTTATTGAGAGTCTCACTTCCAAGATTCCACATGCTGTCCCATGTTGATGCCGCCGCTGTTACAGAAGATGTATCATTGATGGCTGTTCCCGCAAATATTCCAAATGCATCACCGGATGCCGTATCAAATCCTATTGCTTTTCCTATGATCGGGAAGAAGATAGCCGCAAGCACGTTAAAGAAAAAGATAACAGAAATAGCCTGTGCGACTTCATCGTCATCTGCATCTATAACCGGTGCTGTTGCTGCGATTGCGGAACCACCACAGATAGAAGATCCAACACCGACAAGAATCGAAGTATTTGCCGGAACCTTCATCACCTTTCGAAGGATCCATGCGATCAATAAGGATGTACCGATCGTACAGATAATGATCGGAAGCGACTGTTTTCCTGTCTGCAGGATTACTCCGAGATTCATGCCAAATCCTAATAATACAACGGCTGTCTGCAAAACAATCTTTGATGTCCATTTGATACCGGCTTCTGCCTTTCCCTTATCCGTCCATACGAGTGCGATCAACATACCGGCTAATATCGCAATGATCGGTCCGCCGACAACCGGAAACCGTTTTCCAATTAACCATGAAGGAACTGCTATGATAAAACACACCAGAATTCCTATCCAGTTTTTCTTAATAAAATTCATTTATTCCTACCTCACTGTGTTTTTTGCGGATGCTATTATAACACCCGCATACAAAAAATGCCATAAAATTGATTGACATTTTCTATCAACTTGGTATAATAGGCACGAATCGGACGGTATATATGATATACCTTGCAAGGTGTTCTGAATGTTATTCAGAATTCCCGGATGGACATGAATGTTATGAGCCAGATAAGATTATCTTATCTGGCTCTTTTTTTGTGAACAGCACAGCATAGGAGGACTTATAATGGATTTATTAAAAGACAATCTGAAAAAATTATACTTCAAATTTCTGATACCATCACTTGGAAGTGCCATGGTTATGTCTATTTATACACTGACAGATGCGATCGTCATTGGAAAAGGTGTCGGCGCAGATGCTCTTGCTGCCCTAAGTATTACAACACCACTTCTCTGCATCCTGATGTCAACCGGAATCCTGTTTGGTGTCGGCGGCTCTGTACAGATGAGTGTTCACAGGGGAAGTGGTAATCATCAGAAATCCAATCGTTATTTTACAATCTCTTTTTTCCTGATTACGGCTGTTACTACCCTTTTATGGCTGATCTATGCCACCTGCATGCCTAAGCTGCTTCATCTGATGGGAGCAAATGACACCTTATTCCCATACGCCATGTCCTACATGCGTTATATCAACATTTTCCTTCCGGTTGCTGTATTTTCAAATTATGTAGCAATCTTTATCCGTGCCGACAATGATCCAAACCGTGCAATGGCGGGAGTTCTGCTTGGCGGCGTCGTAAATATCGCACTGGATATCATTTTTGTATTTCCTATGCATATGGGAATGGGCGGTGCCGCATTCGCTTCCGTTCTCGGTATGACTATCCAGGTAATTGTCGGTGGCTCACACTTTTTCTCACGCAAAAACGGTCTTCATTTCATCCGACCGATTCACACGATTCCCAGTATCCGTCATATTATTGTCGGTGGTATCCCAAGTTTTTTCAATGAATTTGCAAATGGATTCATCGTACTGCTGTTTAATATCCAGATCCTGAAATACTGCGGTGAAAATGCACTCTCGATCTACAGCGTGATCTCAAACTGTGTAATCCTGTTCAACTCCCTGTTTACCGGAGTCGGTCAGTCGATCCAGCCTGTTATCTCTACTAATTATGGTGCAGGAAATGGGGTCCGAATCAAAGGAATAAAAAAGATGGCATATACCACTATCCTTATAATGGGTGCCATCTTCTCGCTTAGTGGAATCTTATTCCCGACTGCGGTCTGTCGTATTTTTATTAAAATGAATCCAACACTGACTGATATTGCAAATCTGGGTATACGAACCTACTTTTTTGCATTCCTGCCATTTGGCATTAACCTGCTGACTTCTTACTATTTACAGGCGATACTGCGATCTGCACAATCCCTGTGCATCTCACTGCTCCGAAATATCATCTTAAGCAGTATCTGTATCCTTGTATTTCCATTGTGTCTGGGTGCATCCAGCCTGTGGTTTGTTATGCCGATCGTTGAAGTCGTAGTGTTATTTGTCAGCCTTGGCTACCTGAAAAGCAAATCTATATAGAACATAAACGCTAAGATATAACTGTAACTCTATCTGCAGTTCTACTCTTAAACAGTTTCGGCTATATTATGGAAGTCGCTCATTAAAGACTCGTATGTAGCTTCGTCCATGCCATAGGAAAAGCATGCAAGTGCACGGAAACAGACCTCAGGTAATCTCTTAAGATTTCCGCTGTTATACTGTTCTGCCACCTGCTGTAATTCATTGATTATGTCATGCTTACGCTTCTGTTCTTCCAGGCTGCCATTCCAGAAACAGCTCATATCATAATCAGATGTATTCCCGCATGGAGCCGTACAGGTGGAACACCCGGGAGAAAGTCGGTATTTCTCCCGGTGTATTTCCTCTATTGTCTCATCATTGTCTTCCTGTAATAACGCACTTGCGATCGTCTGATCTGTTTTCTCTGTCCAGCCGGAATTACCGGCCGCACCTACAAGGCCGATCAATGCGCCAATGATCTTATCATTCCTCATGTTGCTAATTCCTTATGTTTCCAAATTTCTATATCTCTAATTCCTCTATATCAATTCTACACATTCTATAAAACTGATATCTATATAAGAGCTTAATTGTATTCTCTATCTTCACACTTTATAAATACCGCTTCAGATATTGTCCGGTATATGAATTCTCACATTCTGCGATCTCCTCCGGTGTTCCCTGTGCGATCACTGTTCCACCGCGAACACCGCCTTCCGGTCCCATGTCGATGATATAATCGGCAGTCTTTATAACATCCAGATTATGCTCGATAACAACTACGGTATTTCCACTGTCACTAAGTCTGCGAAGAATATCCACCAGACGATGAACATCGGCGAAATGAAGTCCGGTCGTCGGTTCATCCAGAATGTAGATCGTCTTTCCGGTTCCACGTCTGGCAAGCTCCGTCGCAAGCTTTACTCTCTGTGCCTCTCCTCCGGATAAAGTGGTAGATGGCTGTCCCAGACGGATATAGCCCAGGCCAACATCCTTTAACGTTTCGATCTTTCGCAGAATGCTTGGAACATTTGCAAAGAACTCGCAGGCTTCATCCACAGTCATATCCAGAACATCATAAATGCTCTTACCTTTATATTTTACTTCCAGTGTCTCACGATTGTACCGCTTGCCACCGCATACCTCACAAGGAACATAGACATCCGGCAGGAAATGCATCTCGATCTTGATGATACCATCACCACGGCAGGCTTCGCATCGTCCACCCGATACATTGAATGAAAATCTTCCCTTCTTATATCCTCTTGCCTTGGCATCCTTTGTATTTGCAAACAGATCACGGATCATGTCAAATACACCTGTATAGGTTGCCGGGTTCGATCTCGGGCTTCTTCCGATTGGAGACTGATCGATATTGATCACCTTATCAAGTGCATCGTAACCTACGATGTGATCATGATGTCCCGGTTTGATACGGCTCTTGTTCAGTCTTCTCGCCAGCTTCTTATATAAGATCTCATTTACAAGTGAGCTCTTTCCCGAACCGGATACACCAGTCACGCATACCATAATACCCAGTGGTATATTCACATCAATATGCTTCAGGTTGTTCTCATACGCATTCTGAACGGTCAGCCAGCCCGTTGGCTTTCTTCGCACCTCCGGTACCGGAATCTTTTTTCTTCCGCTTAAATAATCACCGGTGATCGAGTTCTCATTTTTCATGATCTCCTCTGCCGTACCTTCCGCAACGACATAACCACCATTTTCACCGGCTCCCGGACCGATATCTATAATATAATCCGCAGCACGCATCGTATCTTCATCATGCTCTACCACGATCAGAGTATTTCCAAGATCACGCAAATGCTCCAATGCTCCGATCAGCTTATCATTATCTCTCTGATGCAGACCGATACTTGGTTCATCCAGAATATAAGCAACGCCCACAAGCCCGGAACCGATCTGTGTCGCCAAACGGATTCGCTGTGCCTCGCCACCGGACAATGTGCCTGTAGAACGATAAAGTGCCAGATAATCAAGGCCTACATCGATCAGAAAATGCAGTCTCGCCCGGATCTCCTTTAAAACTGCCCCGCCGATCAGCATCTGCCGGTCTGTCAACTTAATATTATCCATAAAGTTTGTAAGATCCTCGATCGACATTCTGGTCAGATCATCAATATTCTTATCGGCGATCGTAACAGCCAGTGCTGTCGGTTTCAGACGTTTTCCTTTACATTCTTCACATGGCGTGATCGTCATAAAAGTCTCATACTCTGCCTTGGTCGTCTCACCTCCGGTCTCCCGGTACCTTCGCTGGACGTTCTTGATCAGACCTTCAAATGTAATATCATAGACGCCTTCTCCACGCTGTCCTTTATAATGAACCTTTACCGGACGACTGTTCTTGCCATATAATAACAGATCTTTGATCTCATCACTGTAATCCTGAAATGGTGTGTCCAGTGAGAAATGATATTCCTCTGCCAATGCACGAAGTACTGCATTTGTGAAACTCTTTCCATCATTACAGGACTGCCAGCCCAGCACAACAATTGCCCCTTCATTGATCGACAGCTTGGTATCCGGGATCATCAGATCCGGATCAAATTCCATCTTAAATCCCAGACCGGCACAACATGGACATGCACCAAATGGATTGTTGAATGAAAAGCTTCTGGGCTCGATCTCATCAATGCTGATTCCACAATCCGGGCAGGAAAAGCTGTCAGAGAAATTCAAGATTTCATTTTCTCCATCTGCATTTATAACCTCAATCTTCATCAGACCTTCTGCCATCCGCAGAGTTGTCTCTACAGAATCTGTCAGTCTTCGTTCCATATCAGGACGAACGACCAGACGATCCACAACGATATCAATATTATGCTTCTTATTCTTATCCAGCTTGATCTCCTCGGATAACTCATACATACTGCCATCAATGATCGCACGGACAAAACCGCTCTTTGCCGCCTTCTCCAACAGCTTCACATGTTCCCCTTTTCTGCCTCTTATAACCGGTGCGAGTACCATGAATTTTGTCCGTTCCGGCAATTGCATGATATCGTCTACCATCTGATCCACGCTCTGTTTGCTGATCACTTTTCCACATTTCGGACAGTGTGGGATTCCTGCTCTTGCATATAACAGACGGAAATAATCATAGATCTCTGTTACTGTTCCGACTGTGGATCTTGGATTCTTATTCGTCGATTTCTGATCGATCGATATCGCAGGCGACAGGCCCTCGATCTTCTCGACATCCGGCTTCTCTGCCTGTCCAAGGAACTGTCTTGCATAGGAAGATAAGGACTCCATATAGCGTCGCTGACCTTCGGCATAGATCGTATCAAATGCCAGTGAGGATTTGCCCGAACCGGACAGACCTGTCACAACGACAAATTTATCTCTCGGAATCTTCACATCTATATTCTTCAGGTTATGTTCTTTTGCACCTTTAATCGTAATATACTTAATATCACCCATTTCGGTTGACCTTCTTTCTGCTCATTTTATTTGAATCTTATAAACATGTATGATCATTATATTTATTATTACTTTTATACAATATGAAAGATACATTACATATTATTCCGTAAGACGCTTCCGCTCGTATCCTCGTGCAGCGGTACATAAAGTTGCAAAAAACGCAACTTAAGTACCGGCCTCGGATAAGGCTTACTTCATAATAGTAATGATATCTTTCATATTAGTTTAACAACTAATATTCAAACAAATAATATTATGATCATACATGTTTATACACTTTCAATTAGTACGACAGCATGATCTGTATTGTATTTTCTACTTATCATAGTCCCGAAGTGCTTCTTTATACTTCTTCAGCTCATCACGGACGATCGCTGCCATTTCAAAGTTCAGGTCGGCGGCTGCCATGTTCATCTTCTTTGTCAGCTTATCGATCATTGCTTTCAGCTCTTTCTTCGTCATGGATTCAATATCTTTCTCAGCATCCACAACCGGTTTATCTTCTGTGACTTCATTTGTAATAAGATCACGGATACTCTTCTGGATCGTCTTCGGTATGATCCCATGTTCCTTATTATAAGCATCCTGAATCTTTCGACGACGATTTGTCTCCGAGATCGCACGTTTCATGGAGTCTGTCATCATATCTGCATACATGATAACATGACCTTCTGAATTTCTCGCAGCACGTCCGATCGTCTGGATCAATGAAGTCTCCGAACGCAGGAAGCCCTCTTTATCTGCATCCAGGATAGCCACCAGTGTGATCTCCGGAATATCAAGTCCCTCACGAAGGAGGTTGATACCAACTAATACGTCAAATACACCCATTCTGAGATCACGCACGATCTCTACACGCTCCATTGTATCAATATCAGAATGAAGATATTTGACCTTAATGCCATTCTCACGCAGGAAATCTGTCAGATCCTCTGCCATACGTTTTGTAAGTGTTGTAACCAGAACCTTGTGTCCCTGTTCTGTCTCTTTCAATATCTCTGACATCAGGTCGTCGATCTGTCCTTCTACCGGACGGACATCCACCGGTGGATCCAGCAATCCGGTCGGTCGAATGATCTGCTCGGCCCGGAGCAGCTCATGTTCTGCTTCATATTTGGATGGTGTCGCCGATACAAATAATACCTGATCTAACTTCGATTCAAATTCTTCAAAGTTTAACGGACGGTTGTCCAATGCGGATGGCAGACGGAATCCATAATCCACCAGATTCTGTTTTCTGGAACGATCACCTGCATACATTCCTCCGACCTGCGGAATCGTCATATGCGACTCATCTATGATCAACAGGAAATCATCACCGAAGAAATCCAGCAATGTGCTCGGAGTCTCCCCGGATTCTCTGCCGGATAATGGTCCTGAATAATTCTCGATACCGGAGCAGAAGCCTGTCTCCCGCATCATCTCTATATCAAAATTTGTCCGTTCTTCAATCCGCTGCGCTTCGATCAGCTTATCATTTTCCTTAAAATACTGTACCCGTTCAGCCAATTCCGCTTCGATCTTTGTAAGTGCACGTTCCAGCTTCTCATGTCCGACAACATAATGAGAAGCAGGAAAGATACAGGTAAAATTCAGGCTGCGCCTGATCTCCCCGGTCAACGGATCAAATTCACAGATACGGTCGATCTCATCACCAAAGAATTCAACACGCACAGCATCTTCAAATGTCGATACCGGAAGGATCTCCAGCACATCCCCGTGTACACGGAATGTTCCACGGTGGAAATCCATATCATTTCTGACATACTGGATATCCGTCAGTTCATCGATCACCATATCCCGATCCTTGATCATTCCGACACGGAGCGACAGCATCTGCTCCCGGTATTCATCCGGATCACCGATACCGTAAATACAGGATACCGAGGATACGACCACAACATCTTTTCTGTCGATCAAGGCCGCTGTTGCACTGTGACGCATCTTGTCAATATCATCGTTGATCGCAGAATCCTTCGCTATATAAGTATCAGTCGATGCCACATATGCTTCCGGCTGGTAATAATCATAATAAGAAACAAAATATTCTACCGCATTTTCCGGAAAAAATTCCTTCATTTCCGAATATAACTGTGCCGCCAGCGTTTTGTTGTGCGCAAGCACCAGCGTCGGTTTATTCAGTTGTGCTATTACATTTGCCATGGTAAATGTCTTACCGGAACCGGTTACACCTAACAGGGTTTCAAACTGATTTCCTTCTTTAAATCCATCCACCAGCTCTTTGATCGCCTGCGGCTGATCACCGGTCGGCTGATATTCTGATACTAATTTGAAATGATCCATTATGTTCTCCTGATATATCTATCTAAATACAATCAATATTCTTATTATTGTTCTCTGTCTAATATATCATTCCATTTAAAAAAAGTACAGAGCAAATCGAATATTTGTTCTTTATTCTGTAAGAACCTTCTGCTTCCCACTGTTGCATCCGCAAAGCGGATTTAAAAAACATGCCATCCATGATATACTATGATTTATCAAAAAATGAACGAGGTGTAACATGAGCGCAATCGTAACATTAAAGAAGGGCGAGGGCAGAACCATCAAAGCCGGCGGCGCCTGGATTTATGACAATGAAATAGATACCATCATGGGGAGTTTTGAAAACGGGGATATCATCATTGTAAAAGACTTTGACGGATATCCGATGGGAAAGGGATTTATCAATACGAATTCCAAGATCACTGTCCGTATGCTGACACGTCACGTCGATACCGAGATCAATGAAGATTTCTTCCGCATGCGTCTGCAGGCAGCATGGGATTATCGTAAGAAAACCGTAGATACAAGCAGCTGCCGTATCGTATTTGGCGAGGCAGACTTCCTGCCCGGTATTGTGATTGACAAATTTGAAGATGTGCTGGTCGTTGAGTCACTTGCACTTGGAATTGACAGAGTTAAAAATTTGTTAATAAATATTTTAAAAAATGTCCTTAAATCGGATGGTATAATAATCAAAGGTGTTTATGAGCGTAGCGATGCTAAAGTTAGAATAAATGAAGGGATGCAGCCATTCAAGGGATTCATTGGGGATGAATTCGACACGAACGTGGAAATTATTGAAAATGGCGTACACTATATTGTTGACGTAAAAGACGGTCAGAAGACCGGCTTCTTTCTTGACCAGAAATACAACCGACTTGCGATCCAGCGTCTTTGTAAGGATGCAAAAGTTCTTGACTGTTTCACACACACAGGCTCTTTTGCGCTGAACGCCGGAATTGCCGGTGCCGCAAGCGTACTGGGTGTAGATGCTTCCGCACTTGCGGTCAGACAGGCACAGGAAAATGCAAAGCTGAACCACCTGGAGGATTCGGTTACATTTATCTGTAAAGATGTCTTTGATCTGCTCCCTGAACTGGAAGAACAGGGCGAGAAATTCGACGTTGTAATTCTGGATCCACCTGCATTTACAAAATCACGCAACTCAATTAAAAACGCTGTAAAAGGTTATCGGGAAATAAATCTGAGAGCCATGAAGCTCGTTAAAGATGGCGGCTTTCTTGCCACCTGTTCATGCTCCCATTTCATGGACTATGAACTCTTTACAAAAACCATCGGGCAGGCTGCTTCCAACTCTCACAAACGACTGAGACAGGTTGAATTCCGTACTCAGGCTCCTGATCATCCGATTCTGTGGGCTGCAGATGAATCATATTATCTGAAGTTCTACATATTTCAAGTAACCAGCGACAAATAGCTGGAGTTTCAGAGATTGGTCCTCTGTCATTTATCTTACTTGTAATACTTTTGGGAGGTAAACATGAAGCTAATACAGAGAAATAGGGATGCAGCATATCTACAGTATGATAAATATGTCGATTTCGACAATCCCATGGTTATGGAGAAGGCTATGGATCTTACCAAAAACTGCAGATCTGTTTACGAAAAAATAGAAACCATATATTATTTTGTCAGAGATGAAATTGATCACACCTGGGACGCCAAAGATTCCACGATCACGATCTCTGCATCAGATGTTCTGGAAAAGAAAACCGGTATCAGCTATTCAAAGGCAAATCTGTTAGCCGCACTGATGCGTGCAAATGGTATTTACACCGGATTCTGCTACCAGAGGATCAAACGATTCACATATGATAACAAGCTGGCACTTCATGCACTGAATGCAGTATTTGAACCGGATGTCAAGAAATGGATCCGCTTGGACGCCAGAGGAAACAATTACCAGTTTCAAGCTGATTTCTCGATCAACGAACGAAATCTTGGATATGAGATCCGACCGGAGCTTGGTGAATTTGAATTCGACGATCTGATCGCAGTTCCTCTTCCATCGACAATGGCAGTTCTGGAAAAGAGCACAAATGCGATCAAAATGTACTATAACGATCTGCCGGACTACAACGATTAATATTATATTTTACAAAATCATCGGTCCTGCCGACCGACAGTTTTTCCTGATCATTCTAAAAACTGTTCTGTTGGCGCGGTCGATGATTTTTTATGTCTGTCTGAAATGATTTCCGTTGATTTTTCCGGTATCGCAGGGTTTAATTTCCTGTTGTCTTATGGTAGAATTATACACAGTTAAAAATTTTACGAAAAGGGGTTACCGATATGAGTAATGTCACAATTATGAATCATCCTTTGATCAAACACAAAATATCAATGTTAAGAAACGAGAACACCGGAACAAATGAATTCCGTACACTTGTAGAAGAAATCGCTATGCTTATGGGCTACGAAGCACTTCGTGATCTGCCTACAGAAGATGTAGAGATCAAGACTCCGATCGAAACCTGCAAATCTCCTATGATTGCAGGCAAAAAGATGGCAGTTGTACCGATCCTCCGTGCCGGTCTTGGCATGGTAAGCGGCATCCTTGCCCTGGTTCCATCAGCAAAGGTTGGACACATCGGGCTCTACAGAGACCCGAAGACACACGAGCCGCATGAGTATTACTGTAAACTGCCGGATCCGATCGAGCAGAGAACAATCCTTGTTGTTGATCCAATGTTAGCAACCGGCGGTTCCGGTTCCGAAGCTGTTTCATTTATCAAACAGCACGGCGGCAAGAATATCAAATTCATGTGTATCATCGCTGCTCCCGAAGGTCTGGAAAGACTTCAGAAGGATCACCCGGACATCCAGATCTATGTTGGTCAGCTTGACAGATGCTTAAATGAAAATGCTTACATCTGCCCGGGTCTCGGTGATGCCGGCGACAGAATTTTCGGAACAAAATAACAGGAAGGCTTACATTATGAGATATATACACGAGCTTCGCGAAGGCGAAATGGTTTCAGAGGTTTACCTCTGCAAAAACAAGATCACAGGAAAGACAAAATCAGGTAAATCCTACTATTCTCTGCAGCTGGTAGATGCCAGCGGAACAATGGATGGTAAGATCTGGGAACTGAACAGCGGAATTGGGCATTTTGAATCCATGAACTATGTTAAGGTTGACGGTCAGGTTACCTCATTTAACAACACTCTCCAGTTGACAATTAAGAAGATCCGTATCGCTGAAGAAGGGGAATACGATATCAACGACTATATGCCATGCACGAAGAAAAATGTCGATGAAATGTTTGACAAGCTGCTTGGCATTATCGCAACGATCGAAAAGCCTTACTACAAAAAGCTTCTGGAAAGCTTCTTTGTAGAGGACAAAGCTCTTGCAAAAGAATTCAAAAAGCATTCGGCTGCCAAATCCATTCATCATGGATTTGTCGGTGGTCTGTTAGAGCACACTCTGGCAGTTACCAGCATGTGTGACTACTACACTACATACTACCCGATCTTAAATCGTGACCTGCTCCTGACTGCTGCCATGCTTCATGACATCGGCAAGGTCTATGAGCTTTCAACATTCCCGGAAAACGATTACACAGATTCCGGTCAGTTACTTGGTCACATCGTAATGGGTACTATGATGATCCGCGACAAGATTCGTGATTCTGTTCCGGAATTTCCTGCAAAGGAAGCAAACGAACTGGAGCACTGTATCCTCGCCCACCACGGCGAACTGGAATACGGCTCTCCAAAGAAGCCTGCCCTGATCGAAGCACTTGCATTATCATTTGCCGATAATACAGATGCCAAGATCCAGACATTCATGGAAGCATTAGACAGCAAGGACGAGACCGGCTGGCTTGGTTACAATAAAATGATAGAAAGTAATATCCGCAGATCTACAAAATAAAGGATACGATATTTATTTTATGGAACTTAAAAAGAACAGTATATATACAATAGAAATAACGGACATGGGAAATGAGGGAGAAGGCATCGGCCATCTCTCTCTTTCTGATGTAGCAAATAACAAAACAGGCACAGACATTTCCACGAAAGCTTCATCCGAAGATGGAAATAACGTGCAGAATATCACTGTATTTGTCAAAGATACAGTGATCGGTGACGTAGCCGAGATCTCGATCATGAAAGCAAAAAAATCGATCGCCTACGGACGGCTGGTTCGCCTGATCACACCATCCCCTTACCGCGTAACTCCGGTCTGCCCAGTCGCAAAGAGCTGTGGTGGATGCAGTCTTCAGCACATTTCCTATGAGAAGCAGTTGGAATACAAATGGAATAAAGTAAGAGAATGTCTGCGCCGGATCGGCAAGATTGAGAATCCCGATACTCTGATGGAACCAATCTATGGTATGAAAGAACCATACCACTATCGAAATAAAGCACAGTTTCCGGTTGGCAGAGACAAAAACGGCAATATCGTGATCGGCTTCTATGCCGGCAGAACCCATTCGATCATCGATTCCGATACCTGTGCGATCGGTGCAGAAGTAAATGATCAGATTCTGCCGATCATCCGCGCATTTCTCACGGAATATAACATTTCCACTTATAACGAAACAACCGGACAGGGTCTGGTACGTCATATTCTGACTCGTGTTGGGTTTACAACCGGCGAAGTTATGGTCTGTCTCATCGTAAATGGAAAAAAACTACCTCATGCAGATGAACTCATCTCCCGTCTGACAAAAATTTCCGGAATGACTTCAATCTGCCTGAACATCAATACAGAAAAAACAAATAAGATTCTTGGACCAACCTGCAAAACACTGTGGGGCAGTCCATACATCACAGATTATATCGGCAATGTAAAATACCGGATCTCACCTCTATCCTTCTATCAGGTAAACCCTGTGCAGACTAAGGTACTTTATGAAAAAGCATTGGAATATGCAGATCTGAACGGCGAGGAAACCGTCTGGGATATGTACTGCGGCATCGGAACCATCTCCCTGTTTCTTGCTCAGAAAGCAAAACAGGTATACGGTGTGGAGATCGTTCCTCAGGCAATCCTGGATGCCCGTAAAAATGCGGAACTTAACGATATCCATAACGTCGAATTCTTTACCGGAAAAGCGGAGGAAGTCGTTCCTGCCATTTACGAAAAAGGCGGCGATGGTTCCCATGCAGATGTCGTCGTTGTCGATCCACCAAGAAAAGGCTGTGACAAGGTACTCCTTGACACCCTGATCCGGATGAATCCAAAACGGCTTGTCTATGTAAGCTGCGATCCCGCAACCCTTGCCCGTGACATCGCCATCCTCACTCCCGCCGGCTACCACCTCGAAAAAGTCGCTGTTGTCGACCAATTTGGTCACACCGGCCACGTTGAGTCCGTAGTTCTGCTGTCACGAGCATAGCGAAGTGAGAGCAGATTACGGAGGACCATGCAAGGCACGCCCAAGAGAACGAGTTAAAAACGAAGTTCGATTGGATGCGGGCTACTGCTGAAACTTGCGTTCTCTTAGAGAAGACAAGTGCAACGCACGAAGTCTGAACTTAGAAACGCAGTTGTTCTGGCGAGCGAAGCGAGAGCAGAACTTCCTTGAACCTTATCAAGGAGCATTAGCACTGACCATGCGATAGCTGTCCACGATTGGCGTGCACGAAGTGCAAAGACAGCGTAGGAAAGAGGAATGTGTAATGCTCCAGATTATGTCCTTAGGCTGTTGGCATACTATATTAAAACGGAAAACATGGTGAAAGATAAGAGCAACGAGAAAATATGAGAAATTTGGAAATGATACAGTCTGGTTATCACTTGACCAGATGGCAGAACTGTTTCAAAGGGATAAATCAACTATATCGAGACATATTAAAAAGATATTTGAGGAAAGAGAATTGGATGCTTGTCAGACATTCGGAAGATAAAAAATTATATCTATAGGAGATACAACAATGTTATACATCATGCGACATGGAAAAACAGACTGGAATGCCATGCGGAAACTACAAGGTCGGACAGACATTCCATTAAATGAAGAAGGACGCCAGATGGCGGAGCATGCCAGAACAGAATATGCCGATATCCATTTTGATATCTGCTACTGCTCTCCCCTTATCCGAGCAAAGGAAACAGCCGAGATCGTATTAAAAGGGCGGAACATTCCGATCATAACGGACGACCGGTTAAAAGAAATGAGTTTTGGCAGCTATGAAGGAACCGCAAACTGCATAACTACTCCCGGCTGTCCAATAAAAAATCTCTTTCTTGATCCGGCAAACTATAAAGTTCCAAAGGATGGTGGAGAAAGCTTTGAACAGCTATTTGCGAGAACAGGAGAGTTTCTAAAAGAGGTTGTAAAACCACAATTAGACGAAGGAAAGGATGTCCTGATTGTCGGACATGGAGCTATGAATTCCAGTATCATCTGTCAGGTCAAAGGGATCCCGCTGTCAGAATTCTGGAGCGCAGGAATCGAGAACTGCAAACTGAAACGTATACTATAAATATCATTTATAAATCCAAACAAAAGCAACACATTTCATTCAATAGCAAATGAGGAGATATTTGAAAATGAAGACCTACAACTTCTATGGTTGGGAACAGGCAACCGTTCCTGCCATAACAAACAAGTATAAAGGAATCCATACACCACAGGATCTGTATGACAGATTATCTGATATCTGGTGTGCTGATACTTGCGCACCAAGACTGCGTGATGGCTGGACACCGGAGAATAAAACCTTGGGGCAGTGTTCTATCACAGCATTTCTGGTTCAGGACATCTTTGGCGGCAAGGTGTATGGCATCCTGCGTCCCGGCGGAAACTATCATTGCTATAACGATGTCAACGGTCATATATTTGACCTGACCAGTGAACAGTTTGGTGATGAGACTCTTTCTTATAAGAACAATCCTGAGCAGTTCCGTGAAGTACATTTTGCAAAAGAAGAAAAACGTTTAAGATATGAATATCTGAAACAACAACTGGCATGCTTAAACCAGCAATCCACTTGCTGATTTTCGTAAGATCAGGTATGCTGAAAAATAAATATGACATCTGAGAAAGGAACCCATACTATGATAGGATTAATCGTCGCACGTTCAAAAAATAATGTAATCGGAAAAAACGGCCAGATCCCATGGCGGATCAAAGGAGAGCAAAAGCAGTTCAAAGAATTAACTACCGGCAACACTGTAATTATGGGACGTAAGTCATATGAAGAGATCGGACATCCTCTCCCGAACCGAATGAATATCGTTGTGTCAAATACTGCCAATTACTCCGGTGAAAACCTGCTTACCGTTCATTCCTTACAGGAAGCTCTTGATGCTGTAAAAGAGGGGAATGTCTATATCTCCGGTGGATATGGGCTGTTCAAAGAGGCACTTCCACTGGTTGATACGATGTATATCACAGAAGTTGATACTGTCGTTGAAGACGGAGATGTCTTCTTCCCAGAATTCAATGCAGATGAATTCGATATTACAACTGGCGAATCCGGTGGTGACGACATTATATTTACCCGCACGACCTACACCCGCAAGAAACTGTAAACAAGGACAACTCACATGAATACACAGACAACGAATGAAAATCCTCTCGGCACTCAACCCGTAAAAAAATTATTAATGCAATTTGCTATTCCAAGTATAGTAGCCATGCTGGTCAGCTCTCTTTATAACATTGTTGACCAGTTTTTCATTGGGCGAAATGTCGGTGAACTCGGAAATGCCGCAACCAATATTTCATTTCCACTTTCCATATCCTGTATCGCGATCGCTCTGCTGTTCGGCATCGGCGGCGCATCTGCTTTTAATCTGGCTATGGGAAAAGGAGAAAAGGAAAAAGCAGTTTATTATATCGGCAATTCCGCTGTCATGCTCTTTGGCTGTGGTGTAATTTTAACTACGATCACCCTGCTGTTCTTAGAGCCTCTGCTCCGTTTCTTTGGATCTCCCGACAATGTACTTTCCTATGCAAAAACTTACACCGGCATTGTTGCGATCGGTTTTCCTTTTCTGATCCTCACGACCGGAAGCGGTCATCTGATCCGGGCAGATGGCAGACCAAAGATTAGCATGATCTGTAACCTTACCGGAGCCGTGATCAACACCATCTTAGATGCTCTGTTTGTATCCGTTCTTCAGATGGGTATGGCAGGCGCAGCCATCGCAACCGTTATCGGTCAGGTAATATCCGCCGGTCTTGTCATCTGGTTTTTATCCCGCTGTAAGACTGTAACGATAAGAAAAGAACATCTCCGCATCAGTAGACCGATCATAGCGAGAGTCACATCCCTTGGTACTGCTCCTTGCAGCAATCAGCTTGCCATGATGATCGTACAGATCATTATGAACAAATCTCTCAAATACTATGGCTCCCTTTCCATCTATGGCGAAGCAATCCCTATCGCCTGTGCCGGAATTATCACAAAAGTAAATCAGGTATTTCTATCTCTGATTATCGGTATATCACAAGGCTTACAGCCAATCACCAGCTATAACTACGGTGCAGGAAAATACAAACGGGTAAAGTCTGCCTATCTGTTCGCCTCTACCTGTGGATTTGTGATCGCGCTCATTGCGTTTCTATTATTCCAGTTTGTGCCAAGGCAGATCATATCCATTTTCGGAAATGGCTCCGAAAGCTACTTCCAGTTTTCGATCAGCTATTTTCGTATTTTTCTGTTCTTTACGTTTATAAACTTTATGCAGCCGATCACTTCGAACTTCTTTACATCGATCGGCAAACCGAAAAAAGGAACATTCCTGTCATTGACCAGACAAATCCTGTTCCTTCTTCCATTATTAATTATTCTGCCGCTTTTTATGGGTATTGATGGCATTATGTATTCCGGTCCTATCGCCGATGGACTTGCCGGAGCGGTCGCCATCTTCATGGTCTTTAACGAATTCCGCACCAGACCTTTCCGCTAAAGAGGTTGTTGTTGTTCAACCTCTACTTTTTGCCATGATATTTTGGCTCTGCTGGTATGGACATATACAAAGACCGTTCCGTTTTCTGCTCGGATTTGCACGCTTATTGCCAGCAGTCGCCCAAACTCACCCTTACGGGTTCAGACATGGGCTTGGTGCTGACAGCTAGTGTAAACCTCACAACGAAAACTTCACTGATGTCTTATGTATATATCCATACCAGCAGAGCCAAAATATCACAACTATAAATAACACAAGAATCATCAACAACCTCTTTTTTACTCACACATCGGGAAACGGACAATAAAGCGGGTGCCGATCTCCGGACGGGATACGACCTGGATCGTGCCGGAGTGAGCATCGACGATCCATTTGGCTATGGAAAGTCCCAGGCCGGAACCGCCGGTCTCGCTGTTTCTCGCTTCGTCCGATCGGTAGAATCGTTCAAAGATATGAACGACATCTGACGACTCCATTCCGATGCCCTCATCCTGGATCATATAACTGACATAACCGGATTCCAGCATAACTCCTAATGTAATATCCGCACCATCCGAAGAATACTTTGCCGCATTCTGTACAAAGATCCGGATGGACTGTTTGATCATGGCTATATCACCTGTCATATATGCAGGATCTGTTCCACGAAACAGATAGCGGTGCTTCTCATCGATCATCTGGGATTCCTCCCAGACCTCACTGACCATCTGATTCAGATCCAGTTTCACTTTATTCAGAGTATTTCTTCCGCTGTCACCCCGCGCAAGGAACAGAAGCTGTTCTACCAACTCCTTCATGTGCTGGGACTCATTCTTAAGGGCTTCGATGGATTCTGTCAGAACCTTTTCATCCTCTTTTCCCCATCGATCCAGCATATTCACGTATCCCTGGATCACAGCAATAGGTGTCCGAAGCTCATGTGATGCATCCGATACAAACCGTACCTGCCGCCTTTCGTTTTCCTTCATATTCCGAAGCAGGTTATTCAACGCGATCTCAATACTTTTCAATTCCTTGTCTCCGGTATGAACTCCCTGTTCGGCATCATCCGGAGAAATATGTGATATTGCCTGTTCCAGATGATCCATCTGATTCTGGTCAAACGTCTTTGCAGACTTCTTATCGGAACGTTTCTTCTGATCCTCCATACCATTTTGCTCAAATGACATCTTACTGATCTGTTCTGCCTTTACCGCCAGATCATTTAACGGCTTCAGCTTTCTTCTGACAACAGAAGTCCGGAATAACGCAAAGAACAACACAAATCCTTCTGCCGATAACAGTATGATTCCCGGTACAGCTACCAGATCCCTTACATCCCGGAAATCATATGCATATGATTTCCGGTCATTTCCATCAATCACATATTCCAGTGTATGCTTTTCTTGATTGACATTAAAATAATAATGCTCACCTGTTACCTGATCCGGAAGCTTTGTGGTACACCAGTACATCCAGGTTCCCATAATAAGAAAGGCAATGATAATATTGATTCCTATTACATTGCCTACTTCCTTCAGCCAGAAGCTGATATTTATTTTTCTGGCGATCGAGGTCATCCTCTTATTTTCATTCATCCGTGATACCTTTTCTTATACATTCTTTCAATCTTGCTCTTGTTTCTGCATCTACCCTTATCATCAGACTGTATACTCTATCCCGTTACACCTTCCTATGATTCCCTGATCACATAGCCTACGCCTCGTACCGTTGTGATCAGCTTGATACCGAACCGGTCATCGATCTTCGTACGCAGATACCGGATATATACATCTATGATATTTGTCTCACCGACATACTCATAACCACAGACAATATTCATCAGCTTTTCCCGATCCATGACGATATTCTTATTCTCCATCAGAGTATGCAGAAGCTCAAATTCCCGATTGGTAAGCTCCACCGGTTCTCCCGCCGCCATAACCTCATGCCGGTCGGTATCCAGGCTGACCCCATGGATCTCTAGCTTATGTGTCTCCTGCCGGTCGGTGCTTTTCCGCTTCAGCGCTACACGGATACGAGCCAGAAGTTCTTCGATCGCAAATGGCTTCGTAATGTAATCATCCGCTCCCGCATCCAGCCCGGACACCTTGTCCATTACCGCATCCCTTGCAGTAAGCAGCAGGATTGGAACATTATTTCCTTCTTTACGAATACGGCGAAGGACCTCCAGACCATTTAGCCTTGGAAGCATAACATCCAGCACGATCAGGTCAGCATGTTCTGATAGTGCCAGATCCAGACCTGTCCGCCCGTCAAATGCCTTTATTACTTCATAGCCTTCATGAACCAATTCCAGCTCTACAAATCTGGCAATCTTTTCTTCATCCTCTACAATCAAAATCTTCCGGCTCATCTCTACTCCTTGTTGTGACAATTTATTTTAAGGGAGTATCTTGAGTACCTATGTCCATATTCTGATATACTATTATTCCGCAAGACGCTCTCGCTCTGTTGCTCATGTAGCGGTTCTAACCGCTCCACTCCGTGGATCGCTAAGTACCGACATTCGCAAAGGCTTGCTGCATAATAGTATATCAGAACATGGACAATGTATTTTCGTTTCATGTCCCTTAAAATAAATCTGTGTATTGTAAATTAATCTCTCACATTAGTTCTTGTTAATGTCTGTCTTAATAGTTTCTACCGTATCCGCAACCTTGTCACAAGCACTGTTCAGATCTACATTGATATTGTCGATTCCTGCAAAATGGTATCTGCATTCACAGAATAAACCGACCACTAATAACGGGATCGTGATCCAGAATGCGAAGATAATCGCAAGTATCAATACCAGAACAGGTACATTCACCATAGTGCTGCCACGTCTTTCTATGATGAACTTGGAATCAACGCTTTTCTTCAAAAGTCTTCCACACCAGGAAAAGAACTGATCCATCATCTGACCAAAGGTCTTTTTATTGCAGTCTCTAGTATATTCCTGCTGTGCCTGTTCGAATTCTGTTGATGTCTGCTGTGCCTGTTCCGTCGTGTAATCGGTTACTTCCGGTGCTTTTACCTTACCCTTCTTTTCCAGATAAATGATCGCATCCAGCACATCATAATTATTTGCTTCTAATGCCTCCTTGGCTTCCTCATAGCTGACACCTGTTTTTTCTCTTAACTTTTCTACTTTTTCTAAATTATCCATATCTTTTTCCTTCTTTCTCTATTCTCTCCTCAGCTGATGGTATTACTATACCAACCACGAATTAATCTAAAATAGGAGAAAGATTAAAATCAGATTAAAAATCTGACCATTTTATTTTAAAGCTGCTTTTTCGATGGAATAACTGTCAATCAGCTCATCCTCTGCCGTATAGATAGATACGCTTGCGGTTAACTCTTTTATACTTGCCGGATCTGTTACATCACACAGAAGCTTTCCATATGTATGCCCAAGAGCCTCTGTCATATAGGATGGTTCTTCGTCCGTTCCATTTACAAGGATAGTGTCAAATGTTGCCTGAATTAATTCATCTGTCTTATTATAGATTTCAAATGCCAGGCAAGTCTCTGCATCTTCACCCTCTCCGTCAGTCTCTATACCTGTATATGCAATGGTAATCTTATCATTATCAAACACCTGAACTGCACCATCCTTTAATGTAAAGCTCTGATCACCCGAAGCTTCTGCCTTACCAGATAAAGGAACATCCTTAACCTCATAATGTCCAACTGTTTCTCCCGCATCGTTATCAATAAAAAGTATACCATTCAATACGGAAACTGCTTTATCACACTCAATCATACACACATCTTCTTCTGTTGCATTTGCTTCCAGTTCAGGACCAAACAATGGCTGTATCGTCTCTCCGTTAATTGCTACATCCCCAAAATAAATATTAACAGGATCACCCGTCTTATTGGAAACAGTAAACATCATACCATCAGCTTCCTTGTCATATCCTGTATATGTAAGAGTCACTTTGTCATTATCTAGCACAATGACAGTTACATTCTCCTCTTCTGTTGATGATTCTGCCTTTTGTTCCTTTTTTCCACAACCACACAGACTTGCAAATACACACAAGCCAGCTGCCAGAATATAATGTCTTCTTTTCATAATAATTCATCCTCCACATTTCTATCAAAACCGGGGTACACCACTTCTACCGGTCACTACAGCAATGATGCTTTTCTTTAACCCCTGTACACCTTTTGTCATATGCCTCTCTCCTTTATAAAACTAATTACATCCTGCTCCATTTTCTCTCAATCTATCATAGCATCTGCAATGTGCCTTATTGCACATTGTGTTTCCCTAAAAAACAAAACCGCACCCCATATATCCTATACAACCGCCAAAGCCCGATGTAAACACGAAACTTGGTTCATTGTTTATACACAATAAGAATATACAGTGTGCAGTCTTGTTATTTTTTATTCTTCCGTCTTCTGTTCGTCTAACACTGTAATGTCAATACCCAGCTCTTTGAGCTGATCCTCATCCACATAATCCGGAGCATTTGTCATCAGGCAAGATGCATCCTTTACCTTAGGGAACGCGATCACATCACGAATAGAATCCTGCTTTGCCATAAGCATAACCAGACGATCCAGACCATAAGCCAGTCCTGCGTGAGGTGGTACTCCATATTTGAATGCGTCTAACAGGAAACCAAATCTTTCATACGCCTGTTCCCTTGTAAATCCAAGACATTCAAACATCTTCTCCTGAATATCATCCTGATGGATTCTGACAGATCCACCACCAATCTCGTTACCATTTAATACAATATCATAAGCCTTTGCACGAACCTTACCCGGATCTGTATCAATAATCGCCAGATCCTCTTCCATCGGCATAGTAAATGGGTGGTGCATAGCTGTGAACCGATTCTGTTCATCTGACCACTCAAGAAGTGGGAATTCCGTTATCCACACAAATTCAAATACATTCTTATCAAGCAGTCCCATCTGTTCTGCGAGATGGCAACGAAGTGCTCCAAGAGTGTCCCATACAACCTTGTTCTTATCTGCTGCAAATAACAATAAGTCTCCCGGTTCACCGAAAAGTGCTGCTACGATATTGTTCATCTCATCTTCAGTCATGAACTTTGCAAATGACGACTTGTAAGTGCCATCTTCATTAATTGCGATATATGCAAGACCCTTTGCTCCGTATGTCTTTGCAAATTCAACCAGAGCATCGATCTTCTTACGAGGCATAGCGCCCTGTCCCTTTGCATTGATACCACGGACAGATCCGCCATTTTCAAGTGCACCTGTAAATACGCCGAATCCACAGCCTTTAACAACATCGCTGATATCCTTTAATTCCATACCAAAACGAAGATCCGGCTTATCAGATCCGAAACGATTCATTGCTTCGATCCATGTCATACGACGGATTGGAAGCTGTACATCTACATCCAAAATCTCCTTGAATAACTTTGCAAGGAGTCTTTCATTTACATCTATAACATCATCCACATCTACGAAGGATAATTCCATATCCATCTGTGTGAATTCCGGCTGTCTATCTGCACGAAGATCCTCATCACGGAAGCATCTTGCGATCTGAAAATAACGATCATAACCGGAACACATCAGAAGCTGCTTGTAGATCTGTGGAGACTGTGGCAGTGCATAGAATGTACCCGGATGGATACGGCTTGGTACGAGATAATCTCTTGCACCCTCCGGTGTTGACTTACATAACATAGGTGTCTCGATCTCAAGGAAGCCTTCATTTGCCATGAACTGTCTGGCAATGGTCATAACCTTGCTCTTCATAACCAGATTTCTCTGAAGATCCGGTCTTCTCAGATCCAGATATCTGTATTTCAAACGTAATTCTTCTTTTGTCTTACTGTTCTCCTCAATCGGGAACGGAGGTGTCTCAGCCTCTGATAAGATACGAAGGGAAGTTGCTACAACCTCGATATCTCCGGTTGTCAGATTCTCATTTACCGCACCGGCACGCTTACAAACTGTACCTTCGATTGCTGCTACATACTCGCTCTTAAGCTTTGTTGCCTTCTCAAAGCACTCGCTTCCGCATTTGGATTCCTCAAATATGATCTGAAGAATACCGCTTCTGTCTCTGAGATCGACAAATATAATTCCACCTTTATTTCTGCTCTTCTGAACCCAGCCCATTACGGTTACTTTCTGTCCTTCAAGAGCGTTTGAAACCTCTGCACATCTGTGGGAACGCTTCAGTCCCTGCATTGATTCTGCCATTTTTCTATATCCTCCTGTGGTTCTTATCTTTCTTCTAATACACTTGCAAGCTGATCCAGCGCGATCTCGGTCTGCTCGCCCGTTTCCATATTCTTGATACGACCGGTATTGGTCTCTAATTCATTATCACCAATAATGATCGTGTATCTCGCATTTAATTTATTTGCATATTTCATCTGCGCCTTTACACTTCGATTCATATAATCTGTCTCTACGATATAACCTGCCAGACGAAGATCATATACCAGCTTATAAGCTTTTGCCTTTGCGGAATCACCCATGATACCGACATATAAATCGATCGGTTTTTCCGGTGCGAGATTGATATTTTCTTTCTCAAGGAAATATAGGATTCTTTCAATTCCCATACCGAATCCAACAGATGGCTGTGCCTCTTTTCCATCAATCTCATATACCAGATTATCGTATCTTCCTCCACCGCATAAGGTGAAGCCCTCTTTATTCACAAATTCAAATACTGTCTTTGTATAGTAATCCAGGCCACGAACGATTCCGGTGTCAACCTCAAACGGAATCTCAAGCTCTGTCAGAAGTCTCTGAAGCTCCTTAAAATGAGCATCGCATTCTTCACACAGATAATCAATCGTTCTTGGGGCATCCTTTACGATCGCCTTACAGCCCGGCTCCTTACAGTCAATAACACGAAGCGGATTTTTAACCATACGTTCCTTACAGGTATTGCAGAGTCCCTCTTCATGCCCTTTCAAATAGGAGATCAGTGCATCATTGTACACCTTCTTACATTTTGGACATCCGATACTGTTGATATGCAGCTTCGCATCTGACAGACCGATCTGCCTGATGAGAGTTGATACCAGTGTCATAACCTCAACTTCTGCCATTGGATTTGGAGATCCGACAAACTCAACACCGAACTGGTGATGCTGACGAAGTCGTCCGCTTTCCGGCTTCTCATAACGGAATGCCGGTGTGATATAGAACATCTTGACCGGCTGTGGTTCTGCATATAATTTATTCTCAACATAAGCACGGATCGCACCTGCCGTACCTTCCGGCTTCAATGTGATACTTCTTCCACCCTTATCAACAAAGGTGTACATTTCTTTCTGTACTACATCGGTCGTCTCTCCAACACCACGCTGGAACAACACCGTATGCTCAAATACCGGTGTGATCACTTCCTTTATATTGAATTTCTCACACAGATTTCTTGCCATTGCTTCTACCTGTGTACGTGTTCTCATCTTGTCACCGAACCAGTCACTGGTTCCTCTTGGTGCCTGAGTTATCATATTCCATCCTCCATCTATTGTTCATATTTTTATACTATACATCAACTGATCTGTGATTTATAGCTTCCTTTTAAAATTGACTGAACCTCATCTAAAATATCGGTTGTATTTATAATTCTCTGAAATGCGAGAAATACATTCATGTCAAAATGCCGCACTTCATCGATCACCATCAATAATGCAGTCTTTGGTTCAAATGCTTTCCGGTATGCACGATCACTTATGAGCGCGACAAACACATCACATACACGAATGATCCTTGCTCCGATCGGGATCTCATCTCCCTGAAGGCAAAACGGATAACCGGAGCCATCGTAGTTCTCATGATGATACAGGATAATATCCGCAATATCATCTCCGTAGCCTTCTTTTTTTACGATATCCGCTCCAAGCTTCGCATGGAGTCTCACATAACGCATTTCCTCAATCTTCATGGAATTGCCACGACCATAGATATATGGTGTAATACGAAGCTTTCCGATATCATGGATCATTCCGGCAACCGCAATCTTATGGATCTCATCTTCTGACAGCCCCAGTTCTCTGGCAAGCTCCGACGACAACCGGCTGACACACATTCCATGACGAATGGCATCATTCAGATCCTGTTCATAGTATTCAATTTCTTTATCTATGTCTAAGTTTATAACTTTATCTGTCATTTTGCAAACGCCTGCTTTTTTCTGTCAATCATTTCATCAATTCTCGCGATATAATCGTCTACACTCTTACAATTTTCCACACGATCGATTCGGGTTCCTGTAATCATCTCTCCAGTAACCGGATCCGAATCACCTTCCCTGCGGATCAGCTTACTGGAGCTTCCCGCACCGATTCCTATAATGTCTGTCCGTTCCTCCATGATCAGGATATTATAGAGACATTCCAGTCCATGTCTTGCATATCCGACATTTTCCAGATTGCCGGCCATATTCTTCTGTCTGTACAGATAATATGGTGCAAGACCCAGTTCCTCTGCTGCCTGACCGACCAGTGATAACTGCTCGTCCACATCACCTGCAAAGCTGTATTTGTCCATCTCCTGTTTCAGATGTGCTGCCCGTTTGATCGCAAGGGTGTGAACCGTAAGGCTCTCCGGTGCAAGCTTCTTCACTTTTTCCAGCGTCCGCTTCACCATCTCTGCATCTTCACCCGGAAGACCTACGATCAGATCCATATTGATATTATCAAAGCCTGCTTCTCTGGCTCTCTTAAATGCTTCTTCTGCCTGCTCCGGTGTATGTGCTCTGCCGATCAGCTTCAGTGTCTCTCCGTTCATCGTCTGCGGATTGATACTGATACGACCTACGCCATGAGCTTTCATCACCTGCAGCTTATCTGCCGTCGTACTGTCCGGGCGTCCTGCTTCGATCGTATATTCCCGAACCTGCGACAGGTCAAAATGCTTCTCGATCATGCTGCACAGACGATCCATCTGCTCCGCACTGATCGAAGACGGCGTACCGCCACCGATATAAATGGATACCAGTTTCTTCTCTGTATAACTTGCTGCGACATACTCCATTTCCTTTTCCATTGTATCCAGATAAGCATCGACCTTATCCTTATAAACACCGATCGGATAAGAGGTAAAGGAGCAGTACAGACATCTCGTCGGGCAAAATGGTATGCCGATATACAGGCAGTATTCATTCCGCTCGTCGATCGTCTCAATGATCGCTTTCTCACGTCTGGCAATCTTCACACAGGCATCTGCCTTTTCCAGGCTTGCCACATAAGTCTCCTGATACAGCTTCCGTATCTCCTCATCCGTACATCCACGTTCTACCGCTTCCATTGCAATCTTCACCGGACGTACTCCGGTCAGACTTCCCCATGGAAGAACCCTTCCGGTTCTTTCTGACAGCATCCGGTACATCGCACGCTTCAGAATATTACGGAATACCTTTCTGTCATGATAGTCCTGATCGATCACGATATCCGGTTCCACATCCAGACCGCCGTCCTTCATCCAGATTTTTGTCTGATCTTCTGCAAATTCTGCCACAAGTGTTGCAGTAATATCCGCACCAAGTTCAGGCTTCTTCTCTATATTTTTCGGGGTAATAATCTTCACACCCATATAAAACGCCATGAGAATTACTCTCAGGTCATTATTATAATCTTCTACATTCTGAATCAGACAAATCATGTCAATCTAGTTCCTTATCGTTATTTATGAAAAAAATGGATTGAACTTCTTTTCTCTGCCAATCCTTGAAGTTCCGTTGTGTCCCGGATACACGGCTGTTTCCTCCGGCAGTACAAGTAACTTCGTCTCGATCGCCTCTAACAGATCCTGTTCATTTCCGGTTGGAAAATCCGATCTGCCAACCGATGATGCAAATAATGTATCTCCGGTAAACAGCAGATGTCCTTCTGCAAAATAATAACACATTCCACCTACCGTATGTCCCGGCACACTGATACAGCGTACTACAGTTCCAAGAACTGCAACCTCCTGTCCATCCTGCAGATAAATATCTGCTGACGTCTCAAGTGGATGACCAAACATTGCAGACAGATTTCCTGTCCTGCTCTCAAGTACCTGCTTCTCGTCCTCGGAAGCATATGCTTTTACTCCTGTCAGCTTTCTCAGATCATCCAGCGCCCCGATATGATCATAATGTCCGTGTGTCAGGAAAATGCCAACACAGGTAAGTCCCGCATCTGTCAGACTCTTATAAATAAAATCTGCATTATCCGCCGGATCAACCACGATTGCTTCCTTTGTTTCTTGATTACTTACGATATAACAGTTGGTTCCCAAATCACCCAACTGATATAATTTCACTTCTAATTCTGCCATTCGGATCTCCTATCCCACTGTTCTCTCTATATCAATAATGCTGTCAACATTTCGAATCTTTGCAATGATCGCGTTCAACTGATCGACCGATTTGATCGAGAAGCTGATCGTGATTGTCGCCTTACCCTGCTTACTTGTCCGGCTGTTGATACTGTTAACACTGATATTAGCCTCACTTAAGATCTTCGTGATATCAAAAAGGATTCCGCTTCTGTCATCTGCATAGATATTGATCTCTGTCAGGTAAGTATTATCTGCAACCGCATCCTGCTGCCATTCTGCATCAATGATCCTGTTTCTGTCTTCCTCACTCATGCAGAGCACATTTACACAATCTGTACGATGGATCGAGATACCTCGTCCTCTGGTAATAAATCCGATGATCTCATCACCCGGTACCGGCGAACAACACTTGGAGAAACGAACTGCTACATCATCTGCACCCTTTACGATGATTCCTCCCTGTCCGTGGGACGAATGAGGTGTCCGCTTTAATGCATATGCTTCCAGAATCTCCTTATCATCCGGCTGTTCCGTATGATCCTTGTTATATTCTTCGATCAGTTTATTGACAACCTGACCTTCTTTGATTCCACCATGACCGACTGCCGCCATCGTAGCTTCCCAATCGGCAAAATTATATTTCTTATAAACACGTTCCTGATATTCCGGTTTGGAATACAGGGAATAATCAAGCCCCTTTGATTTACAATATGCAAGGATCAGTTCCTTACCGCGGCTGATATTCTCATCCTTAAACTGATGCTTGAACCACTGATTGATCTTCGTCTTTGCCTGTGCACTCTTTACGATATTCAACCAGTCTCTTGACGGTCCTGCCGAATTCTGGGATGTTATGATCTCTACCCGGTCACCATTATTTAACTTGGTATCGATCGGAACCTGCCGTCCGTTAATCCGCGCACCCACCATCTTATTACCGACTGCCGTATGAATAGCATAAGCAAAATCAATCGGCGTAGATCCGCTTGGCAGATTCTTGACATCACCTGCAGGCGTAAAACAGTATACCTGTTCCGCGAACAGATCCAGGTCTGTCTTAACGAAATTCATGAACTCCTTATTATCCGAAGTGTCTCTCTGCCACTCCAGGATCTGACGAAGCCATGACAACTTTTCCTCTTCCTTCTGCATAACCGTACCGGTTATGTTCTCTTTATATTTCCAATGTGCAGCAATACCATATTCAGCCGTCCGGTGCATCTCAAATGTACGGATCTGTATCTCGAATGGTTGTCCTTCCGGTCCGATCAACGTCGTATGAAGGGATTGATACATATTTGACTTTGGCATTGCGATATAATCTTTAAAACGTCCCGGAATCGGCTTATACATCTCATGGATGATTCCAAGTGCTGAATAGCAGTCCCTGACAGTCTCTACCTTAATTCGAACTGCGAAGATATCATAGATCTGATCCAGCGTCTTGTTCTGGTTCTTCATCTTCTTATATATACTGAACAGATGCTTTACACGACCGTCTATCTCCGCATCCAGATGCGCATTATCGATATGCTTCTTTACATCTGCAACGATACGTTTGATATAGGCTTCCCGTTCATGCATTCTCGCATCGATCTGTGCTGTCAGATCCTTATATACCTCCGGCATCAGATACTTCATAGACAGGTCATCCAGTTCTACCTTGATCTTGCTGATACCAAGACGATGTGCGATCGGTGCATAGATATCCATTGTTTCACGCGCTTTTTCCACCTGTTTTGCAGGTGACTGATACTGTAACGTTCTTAAGTTATGCAGTCTGTCTGCCAGCTTGATCAGGATAACGCGGATATCCTTTGCCATAGATAAGAACATCTTTCTCAGATTCTCTGCCTGTACCTCGATCTTATCCGTTGTCATCTTTAACTGGGTCAGTTTGGTAACACCTTCCACCAGAAACGCTACTTCTTCTGAGAACTCTGCCGCGATCTCCTCCGAGGTCATAACCGTATCTTCTACTACATCGTGAAGGATTCCTGCAACGATCGTTTCCTTATCCAGCTCCAGTTCTGCAAGAATAATAGCAACACAGAGTGGATGCATGATATATGGCTCCCCGGACTTCCGAAGCTGTCCTTCATGCGCCTTGGATGCCACCTTATATGCCTTCTCAATCATCGAAATATCTGTGGATGGATGATAGGTCAGAATCTTCTTGATCAGTTCCTTATACAGATCCTCCGGCGGAGTAAAATCCGCAGGTGTAGACAAATCGATATCTCTTTTTTCCCTCACCGGTTTGTTCTCCATTGCACTCGCCTTTGCCGCAAGCTCTTTTAATTCATCCATGCTTTCTGCTTTATCTTTTACGTTTTCCATGATCTTCACCACTTTTCCCAATTCGAATTTTTCTATTCCGATTTCATCTGTGAATCAGATGATCATTTTTATTTGCCATCATAGCAGATGACAGAAGCCACATCATACTTGGCAAGCTTCTCTCTGCCCTTCAAGCCTGCAAGTTCGATCAAGAATATGATTTTTACCACTTCGCCGCCCAGTTCTTCTACCAGTCTTGCAGCCGCCTCCATGGTTCCGCCGGTTGCGATCAGATCATCTACAAGGACAACCTTCTGTCCCGGCTTGATCGCATCCTTATGCATCTCTATCGTAGCACTTCCGTATTCCAGATCATAGGATGCCTCAATCGTCTCTCTAGGCAACTTGCCCTTTTTTCTTACCAGTGCAAATCCCTTTCCATTCTTATATGCAAGAGGTGTTCCAAAGATAAATCCCCTGGACTCCGCCCCGGCTATTACATCATAATCTACGCCCTCAAGCAGACCATCTAATGAATCTATCGCCAGCTTCAATCCATCCGGATCTCCGATCACACTGGTAATATCTCTGAAAATAATTCCCGGCTCCGGGAAATCCGGTATACTTGTAACATATTCTTCTATCTTTTTCATAATCTTCCTCCTACATATATATGTATATTCTACATTTATTTACATTTTCCTTTTCCGCCATCCACATAATATCAAAAGGCCGGTTAAATCTTTAACCCTCATGCTTTCGATATTCGAGCAAACGAATCTGCAGCGTTCTTCTTCCCGCAAATTCATTGATATCCGGATAATAGGCAATATCTAATACAACATGACCGGGCATTCCTTTTAGTATTTTATCACATTCATTTGCTCCAAACCACTGTTTTATGTTAGAAATAAACACTTCCGGGGCAAAACTTATGCCCTCGATCGTGCCACCGTTTTCCATCAGGAACGTAACCCGTAGAACATTCTGTTTTTTCCCCATGATCCTCGCACTTTTTACATACACACCACTCTGGGCAAATACCGGTTTTTCATTTCCTTTTCCAAATGGTTCCAGAAGCTCCAGTTCTTCCGTCAGTGGTATACTTACATAATCAAGCGGCATAGGTACATCGATCCGAAGCTTCGGGGTAAGCAGTTTTTCATCTAATGTACAATTCGTATTCATCTTTTCACGAAGTCTGGCAAGATTCCGCTTCTCCATGGAAAAGCCCGCTGCCATCTCATGTCCACCGAACTTCGTGAAATAATCACTGCATTTATTGATCTCATCATACATATTATAGCCTTCGATCGAACGACCCGATCCCTTAATGATTCCTTCTTCCTCACCATCCGTAAATAACAGCACCGGCCGATAATACCGTTCCTTGATCCTGCCTGCGATAATCCCGACCAGACTTTCATGAAGCTTTGGAATATACATAACAAGCACTTTATCAGATAATGCCGCAACCCCCGTCTCCGGGACTGCGCCCATCAGAAGGCGATCCGATTTCTCAAGCAGCTCGATCGCGGTCTTCGTTCCCTGCTCTGTCATATCTTTTCTGGCATTATTGATATTCAATAACTCAATCGCCCGTTCATTTGCCTTATAGCTGTCGGTTTCGAGCAGGAACTCCAAACTGGTTTTTGCATCCCCGAGTCTGCCCGCCGCATTGATACACGGTCCAATGATAAATCCCAGATCAAATGCTGACAGCTTCTTTCCATCTCTGCCACTGTTTGTGATCAATGCCTTTAAACCATAATTGCTGCTATCGGACAACCGGCGCAGCGCTTCTCTGACAATGATGCGGTTCTCATCTACCAGATTCATAACATCACAGACAGTTGCAATTCCAAGTATCTCAATAAATGCCTCACATTCCGTCTCCGGTATCCCGCACATCCGGTACAGAAGCTGGATAAATTTATATGCCACCCCAGCGCCGCACAACTCCTTGCACGGATATTCACACCCCGGCTGCTTATGATCGATCACCGCATCCGCTTCCGGTACTTTATAGATCCGGATATTTTTTTCATCTGTATCATATGGAATATCATGATGATCCGTAACGATCACTCGCATACCATATTCTTTCGCTTTTCTCACCGCATCAAATGCCGCAATCCCATTGTCACAGGTAATGATCGTACTAATCTGATCGGCTGCCGCCGCATCTACCATACGGATATTGATTCCATATCCATCGTAGATCCGGTGTGGGATATCATAATCTATCTTATCTCCTGCGGATATACCATTTTCATACTCCCACACACGCTGCAAGCCTTTATATAAGATATAATTTGAACTCACACCATCCACATCATAATCAGAAATGATCCGTATCCTTTTTTTGTTCCGAATCTCCTCAAGCATAAGGTTACAACCCTTTTCCATATTTTTCATCAACCCGGGATCATGCAGACGATCAAGACTTCCATTCAGATAGGTATCGATATCCTCATCCGTTATCACATCCCGGTTTCGGATCACCCTGACTGTTACCGGATCGATATGAAAACGTTCCCCGATTCCGAAAAAATCGGCTCGTTTCCCATATACAGTCCATTCCATATCATATTTTATCGGTGGTTTTATCTCTGTTGCCATATCTGTCTTCTCCTGTCCGTCTCACTTGTATTTTCCCTTATAAAAGCAAAGGAATTATACACCAGCCCTAAAAAAAGCGTCAACACCTTTGCCGTTTTGTTTATTCGTGTATATACGCATTTTATGCACCTATCAGGTTATGTACCAATACACCTTACAGGTTGTTTATTTGATTTTTTATTCTAAATATAATGTATAGTGGAGGTAGTTTTATGGAAAATTTATATGCCAAAATCGGACAACGTATTGTGCAGATACGACACGCAAATAATCTAACTCAATACCAGCTCGCTGAAATGCTTGATATTTCTGTAAAGCACTGCAGCGCAATCGAACGAGGCAAATCCAGTCTCTCATTAGAGAAAATGATCGATCTCTGTGATATCTTTAATATCGATCTGGATTACTTGATCCGCGGTGTGCAGAAAACTGACGATATACCATCTTATATCCCACACACCGTAGTGGAAATCATGACATCTGATGACGAGGAAAAGAAACAACATTTCCGGGACTATATAGAGATTTTTAATGCTATTTCAAATTCTCAATCACAATAACCGACAATCTTCACATCCGGGTATTTATATTAAAAAAGAAGCAGTTGAAATCTAATATATCCGAATCCTTCGGTACATACCAGCCTCCAACTGCTTCTTTTTATAATTATTTGAAATATTTGTCGATGATCTCATTTGCCTTATCCGTATCATCTGTAACACAGTAAACAACATAATTGCCATCTTCCTTGATAATCGCTTTATCCAGACGACTCGTCTCTGACGGCTTATAGTCTGCATAGGATGTTGTCTGCTTTGCCTTTCTGTCTTCGCATGCTGACTTTACGGCATCCGCAGAGCTCTGATCTGCTGCTTCAAATACCGCAATCTCCTCTGCAGTTGCACCTGTTGATACAACAACTACACTGTTCTTTACCTTATCCGCATCAATCCCATAATAAGTAAGCGCCACATTTGTATCTAACTCGGACAAAGAATCTTCAAACGTCAATCCGTTCTTTAATTCATTTGCCATATCTGTCACGTTTATATTCAGCGCTTCCTTCGAATCACCGTTTCCACCTACCGTTGTGCCACATCCTGCAAGCATACCTGCAATACCAAGAATTGCACACATCTTTAAAATCTGATTCTTCATCTACTCAATAACACTCCTTGTCTGTTCTTCTGTTTTTTCTATATCACAATATCATCCATTCCGGATCTACTGTCTTACATATACATTCTGTCTGATGTATTCCAGCCATTTCTTACAATATTCCTGATTACAATGTCTCCCATCCGTACTTGCATCTGCCGGAAGAACACCGTCTACCGTAACACTGCTTGCTACATCCAGATATATGATATCTCCATAGTCCTTACACATTCTCTTTAACAGCTTATTAAATTTCTTGACATTTTTATTATTATAGATCTCATCCTCATCCGATAGCTTCTTTGAAACCGGAAGAATATTTTCTACATAAATCGTTGCATCCGGTTGGATCTCTCTGACTGAATCAATAAATGTCTTATAGTCCTCAATAAAAATATCATCATAAACCCACCCCAACTCATTAAGTCCGAAGGATATATAGATATTATCATACTGCTTAAGCTTTAAAGCTTCTAATGTCGTTATCATTCCCTTATCTGTCGAAACGATTGAATCCGTCATAACTTTTTCGATATTCAGACCCTTCGAACAGAATGCATCCAGATTACTCATCCCCGTATATAAACTCAAGCCTTCTGTCCTGGAATCTCCAATGATAACTGCTGTATCAAAATAAGCATCATCCGTCGCATTTGCCGGTTTGAAAAGCTTTTTATCATACCAGTCATCTCCCTTTGATGAGAGATCCGGATCTTTATCATTTATATATTTTAAAGTTGCTCCGCCTTCTGCTTCCGAAGTAGATGCTTCCTCACCGGTCGTTACTGTTTCCGTTGTCGGTTCTTCTGTTGTCGGCGCCTCCGTCGTTACTCCTGTTGTAGCTTCTTCCGTATCCTCTGTTGTCGGTTTCTCCTCCGTTCGATCTGCATCGGACTTTGTTGCAACATTTTCCGTGTTCACATCCCTGCCGAAATCTATAATTTCCTGTCTATATTTTGTAGCAAATATCGCAATGGAACTCGCCAGAAAAATTACCGCGATCGCAATAATTTTACATCTGTCGACCTGTGCGTTATGCTGCTTTGCGTTATATCGTTTATCATTGTCCATTATCTGTGCTTCCTCTTTTGATCTTACATTCTAATAAAAGGAAAGGGTTATTACCCCGATTTAATCAGTGTTCACATTATAACATACCACTTTACATAAGTGTACAGATTTTGAAATTTCTACATAATTCGCAGTTTTAGTCGTTTTTCGACTTTTCCCATTGTTGAAATTAACAAATCTTGTTTCATTTTTATGGACACTTTTTAACTTAAGTGTTACTATTCTATTAGATTTTTGAGATGAGTCTGTTTTCACACTCACACATACATATTATTATCTTGCAGACTTTTTCCATTTTATGTATCTTATATTCAAATATTTATCACTTTATATGGGAGGCAACTATGAGCTTTAGCGCAAAAAACTATGATTTTAAAGGCGAAACCTGTATTGAGCTTATCGCAGGAGATTTTCGTGCGTTGATCGCACCTTTTAACGGAAGTAATGTAATGAAGCTGGAAAACACAGCTCTTGATATTGATATTTTAAGAAATGATCTGTCACTTTCTCCGGCAGAATTAAAAGCTGCTGCCGAAGTATATGGCATGCCTACCTTATATCTTCCAAACAGATTATCTCATGGAAATCTGAAAACCTCAGATGCCATGTATCATTTTCCTTGTAACGATCCACTCGGAAACCATCTTCACGGTTTTCTTCACAAACGCTGCCATACAATTGATGACATGTATGTAGAAGGTGAAAGTGCTGTTGCAAAGACATCTTATGTATATGATGAAAATGATGAATTTTTCGAGACTTTCCCTGTCAGCTTCAAGGCTGAATTTGTCTTTACACTGACAGCAGACGGACTGGATTATTCCTTTACACTGACTAACCTTTCCAAGGTGCAGATGCCTTATGGTGTATGTAACCACATTGCATTCAAAGCACCATTTACAAATGGCGGAAGCGGCGCAAATGTTCGTTTACAAGTCCCGATCGGTGACAAATGGGAACTCAGCGACACCTGCATCCCGACCGAGAAAACACTGCCGCTTACCAGATATGATATGATGTACAAAGAGGGTGACATGGTTCCTGTTCTTCAGGATATCGACAACGACCTCTATACCGCGGAGATGAATGAATTAGACGGCAAACCATTCTATGGCATCATCGTTACAGATAAAGTTACAGGCGTCCGTGTCTGCTACGAAGTATGTGATGTTATGAAATACTGGATCATGTGGAATGATCACGGCATGAAAGAATTCTTCTGTCCGGAACCTATGAGCTGGAACATTGATGCTCCGAATCTCTCCGGCGACCCTGCCGTAACCGGCTACACCGAACTGGCTCCTGGCGAATCCAAAACCGTAACCGAGCGAATCTTTGTCCGGTAGAAAATAGTTTATAATAAAGCATTAACTTTATATCTATCATCATACACAGGTTTGACAGTAAAAAAAGACATACATATTCCTGTAGCAGACCTCTTTTCACGTCGGTACTTAATGAACCGCAAAAGCGGTGAATTTAGAACCGTTACGTGAAAATAGAACGAAAGTGTTCTGCGAAAGGAATGATATATGTCTCTTTTTATTGTCAGACCGTCATGCAAACAGGGCCTTAGCTAAAAAACACGGCATATGTATTCTGTGTAAGGAATAGCATATGCCATGTTTTCATATAAGGCTCGGTCTTATTCGTTCTCTACCGTTCCGCCGATATACCATTTTCCGCCCTTCTTGTAACAGATCAGTGACATCTTGTCATCCTCTGTCTCTGTCTCTCCAAGGTAGTTTATTGTCATGGTATAATCAACATCACAGATATAAGCACATCTTACTTTGCTTGCTACAGATGTATCACCATACAGACCTTCGCACATATTCTTGATAGTTGCTCTGTTTGCCTTCTCTGTTGATGTGATCTTGTAATCAATAGAATACTCAACCCCCATAGAGGTCAGAAGCTCGAAGCTGCTAGATAATGTTGCTACATCATTATCCGCAACGCATTCTTTGTCAACAAGCGATACAATCTTTGCTGTATCTGCTTCTTCGATTCCGGTCATGAAATCATCAACCAGCTTTTTACTCTTCTTTGCTCCACCGATTGAACCGGAAAATAAGAATATTACTACCGCTGCAATTACCACAAGTGCAATAATGATTCCAATAACTGCTCCTACGCCGGATTTCTTCTTTTTGGTTGGCTGCTGATAATCTGTGCCATATGCATTTCCCGCATAACCGTTCTGCATAGGATCTCCCTGATACTGTGGTCCACCATACTGTGGATCCATCCCCATTCCCTGCTGTGGCTGTGCATCATATGTAACACCCTCCGGCTGCTGTGGCTGGTCATTCCCCGCAAGTTTAAAACCACCACTTGTACCTACTGCTGCCCCACAAACAGGACAAACAGATTCATTTGTCTCTGCTCCGCAATTTGGACAATTCATAATCTCTCCTCCTAAAAGTAAAAAATAATAAATAGTATTTGTGAACTTTTTATGTCTGTTCACATTTTGAGTGTATCAGATGATGATTCTTTTTACAATGATTATTTTTCCACTTTTATCCTGGGTTTTGTTGTCAAATATACTATTTTATTATATAATATGTCCATATGACTGTTTTTATAAAGGGCGTGCTATGTCCTTTGTAAGGGAGAGATCATGAAGCAGCGGATACTGCCTGATAACGGCAGACACTACTTATCTTAATACACATGAAAGGAAGGTATATATTACATGAAGTTTGGTTATTTTGATGATGCCAACAAGGAGTATGTCATCACATCTCCTAGAACTCCTTATCCTTGGATCAACTACCTTGGAACACAGGATTTCTTCTCACTGATTTCAAATACAGCGGGAGGTTACAGCTTCTACAAAGATGCTCGTCTTCGTAGAATTACAAGATACCGTTATAACAATGTACCTATCGATATGGGTGGTCGTTATTTCTATATTAACGAGAATGGTACAATCTGGAATCCGGGCTGGTCACCGGTTAAGACAGAGCTTGACGAATATGAATGCCGTCATGGTATGGGTTACACAGTGATCACCGGTAAGAAGAACAACTTAAAGGCAGAGGTTACTTTCTTCGTACCTCAGAATTATGCCGGAGAAGTTCAGCAGGTTGTTCTTACAAATGAAAGCTCAGAAGAGAAGACTTTCTCATTCTTCTCATTTGAAGAGTGGTGTCTCTGGGATGCACAGGATGACTGCACAAACTTCCAGAGAAACTTCAGTACAGGTCGTGTAGAGGTTGTTGGTTCTACAATCTACCACAAGACAGAGTACAGAGACAGACGTGATCATTTCGCATTCTATACCGTAAATGACGAGATTGACGGTTACGATACAGACAGAGATTCATTCATCGGACTTTACAATGGTTTCCACAACCCACAGGCTGTTGAAGCCGGCAAAGCAAATGATTCATTCGCAGATGGATGGTCACCAATCGCTTCACACTACAAGAAGATCACTCTTGCTCCGGGCGAGACAAAGACTCTTGTATTTATTCTTGGATATGTTGAGATGCCTGTTGACCAGAAGTTCGAAGCTGATGGCAAGACGATCAACAAGGTTAAGGCTCTTGAGATGATGGAGAAATACAACACTCCTGAGAAGGTTGCAGCAGGTCTTGCAGAACTCAAAGAACACTGGAACAACCTCTTAAGCATCTTAAATGTTAATACTCCTGATGATAAGGTTAATCGTATGGTTAATATCTGGAATCAGTATCAGTGTATGGTTACATTCAACCTTTCACGTTCAGCATCATACTTCGAGTCCGGTATCGGCCGTGGTATGGGATTCCGTGATTCCAACCAGGATGTACTTGGATTTGTTCATCAGATTCCTGATCGTGCAAGAGAAAGAATTATTGATATCGCTTCTACACAGTTCCCGGATGGTGGATGCTATCATCAGTATCAGCCACTTACAAAGAAGGGTAATGCAGATATCGGTGGTGACTTCTCAGACGATCCATTATGGCTGATCCTTTCTGTATCTGCATACATCAAGGAGACAGGCGACTGGGGTATTCTTGATGAGATGGTTCCATATGACAACGATATGTCCATCGCTAAACCGATGCTTGACCACTTAAAGGTTTCTTTCTACAAGATCGTAAACAACCTTGGACCACACGGACTTCCACTTGCAATGAGAGCTGACTGGAACGACTGTATCAACCTTTCATGCTTCTCCGATACACCGGGTGAAAGTTTCCAGACATACACCAACCCTAAGTTCGCTGCTGAAGGCGGATACTCAAAGGTTGCTGAGTCAGTTATGGTTGCTACACTCTTTACATATGCAGGTCCTAACTATGTTGCTATTCTTAAGCACCTCGGAATGGACGCTGAAGCTGAAGCTGCTCAAGCTGAGATCGATAAGATGAAAGCTAACATCATGGAATCTGCTTGGGATGGCGACTGGTTCTTAAGAGCATACGATGCAAACGGTGAGAAGATGGGATCTAAGGAATGTAAAGAAGGACAGATCTTCATCGAGCCACAGGGCTTCGCTATTATGTCAGACATCGGTAAAGATCAGGGCTGCGACAAGAAGACACTTGCTGCTATTGATGAGCGTCTGAATACACAGTACGGACTTGTACTTAACAATCCTGCATTCACAAAGTATTACATCCAGTATGGTGAGATCTCAACATATCCGGGCGGATACAAAGAGAATGCCGGTATCTTCACACATAACAATGCATGGATCATCTGTGCTGCTGCTTACGCAGGCGCCGGCGATCAGGCATTCAAATATTACTCAGAGATTGCTCCTGCTTTCACCGAGGAGACATCTGATATCCACAAGACTGAACCATATGTATATGGTCAGATGATCGGTGGCAAGGATGCCGGTTCCGATATCGGAAAGCCGGGCAACCACTTTGGTCAGGGTAAGAACTCATGGCTTACAGGTACAGCTGCTTGGAACATGGTAGCTATTTCACAGTACATCTTAGGTATCTCAGCAGACTTCGATGGTCTTAAGATCGATCCATCTATTCCTGCTGCTTGGGATGGTCTGAATGCTACACGTCAGTTCCGTGGTGCTACATATGATATCAAGGTTACAAATCCGGATCATGTAAATAAGGGTATCAAGAGTGTTACTGTAGATGGCAATGCTATTGAAGGCAATGTTCTCCCTGTATTCGGTGATGGCAAGACTCATGCTGTAGAAGTAGTAATGGGCTAATCCATATAACAAATTTCATATAACCATATAATAAAGACCCATATAGATTTATTACACAGATTTCAATTCTGCTATAAACTATATGGGTCTTATTATTTCTTCTGTAAAAATGTGCTCCGTCTATAACGGCATCTCTCTTATAACCTTTACCATAACCGCAACACGATCACGGAATGTATGTCCATTCAATGCAATCTTCTGTCCGGCTTTCGCCTTTGCATCGCGTTCTTCTTCGTGTTTCAGATAATAATCGATCTTTTCTTTCAGATCCTCTCGTCCATGATATGTCACAACATTATCCCCAAACAACTCATGTATTTCTGGAATATCGTCGCTGATTATGAATGCGCCAACGGCCAATGCGTCAAAGATACGATTTGAGATAATTCCATTTTCTCTCATATCATCCCAATGATCATTTAGAAGAATCTTTGCATCATGATATGCCTGTCCAACCTTACTGTTATCCATATAATCACTGACAACATAATCCTGAACCGGAAATTTTTCCCAATGTCTTCCATATACTGTCAGCTTATGTTCTGTTGGAATAAGATCCTTTAAGATCGGCCGGAATACATGCCGGGAGTTTCCTACAAACAACAATTCATATTGCTTATCATGTCCTTCTTCATATACCATCGCACTGTCATCTACACACTGCTGTGCAACTCCCGATGGCACATGAAGCTTCGAGGCAAGCTCATCATGCATTTTCTGAGAAGCGAAGAATACATAGTCATAGGAATTATATTCGTCTATCGTCACATCATCCGGATGTGAAATATTCCACATGATATATTTCCTGTTATCTCCCATCGGTCTGTAATAAGGATTTTTCCCTCTCAGCACGATTACATAACCCGCCCGGCTCTGATCATACCAACGGTCTCTCGGAAGAACATTTGCCTTATACCCAAGCTTTTCAAATTCCTTTTTCATTCCAACAGCAAAATGCTGGTCTCCCCAGTATTTTTTTGATTCATCATCCGGCATCGCCCCACATATATCGATCTCATCCGAACAGACAGGTACATCAAAACACCCACTGATCATCTGAACAAATCCATGCGCAGCATCCTCATATATATGATTCTTTATGACATATGCTTTCTGTTCCGCAAGATATTCTTTCTTCTCTGCCGGCGTCTTTTCATTCATACAGCTAAGATCATACAAATCGTAATCCAGATCAAACCTACAATCCATATCAGCCGCCTTATCCTGTCCGGCTTCCATCTCCAACTTCAGACAAACTGTATTATCTTTCTGCTGCCATAATATCCTGATCAGATCATTCTTGCAGTTATACACTGCTTCGATATCATAATCCGGACAAACAGGAACCAATATATCTGTATCAACCCCTACGTTATACCAATCCTTCTTCGCAGTCCGGCTGAGTATCTTCACTTTACAGCCAAGTGCTTCAAGTGCTGCCCCAAAGAATAATGCATGATAATATTCCTCTGCATCTGTACCGGTCTTCGCATCCGACACGGCAAATGCAATTGTCAATTTCTGTTCTGTGAACATATGTGACTGACTGATCTTATCATTGAATAACTGCTTTGCAAGGTATCTCTGCCATTTACCCTTAAATACCATCATGTTATGAATACGTCTTTGCTTCTTTTCTTTTGCATCATCTTTCTCCTGCGTTCCGAATTCATAATGATATACTACAGAACCGGGGCAGTAATAATTTTTATATCCGGCTAAATGCAATTTTAAACATAAATCGACATCCTCATATCCGTATATATATTTTATATCAAATCCTCCGACTTCATCAAATGCATCTTTTTTAACCAGCATAACCGCCGCCGTTACTGCTGCGCGTTCCTGAAGTTCCAGACTTATATCCGAATCCGGCTCCCCGTTTTTCAGATTATATGGTTGAATAAAATGTGCCTTTTCCCGTATAACATCCTTAAACCCAATTCCGGCATGCTGAAGCATGTATGATTTTTCCTCATTTGCCGATCCGACAGGGATCTCCGGATAAACCAATTTTGCTCCAATTGCACCGGGCTGATCTGCTTTCTGTATGGCAATTAATAATTCATCCAGCCATCCATCCGTTACCTGAGTATCATTATTCATAAATAAAAGATACTCGCCCTTTGCCTGTTTTGCTGCATAATTATTTGAAACGGAAAATGACAGATTTTCATTTTGCTTAATTATTGTCATATCATATACCGACCTATAGGTCTCCAAATAATCCACAGACCCGTCTGTTGATGCGTGATCCACAAAAATAATTTCTATATTTTTATAAAAATGACAGTTAACGAACGACTTCATCAATCGTTCCAAATTCTTTTTCCCATTTTGATTCAATACTATGATCGACACAAGCGGTCGTTTTTCTTCCAGAAAACGGATTTCCTCCATGTGCTTTAACTCACCGCTCTGTTCCAGAGATGGATCTGCCTTCCAAAACATCCGCTCAGTCTTTCGTTCAAACTGAAGTTCCTGTAATCTTGCCAAATCTGCCATCAGGCATCCCTTTGCTGCATCCTCTCGCAGCTTCTTCATCTGCCTGTCATCCTTGGTCAACTCCGTATTCATTATCTTTTTTTCTGCATTTAACTGTTTCACCTTACCGGAAAAATCAGCATTTTTCTTTTTTAGTACAGTTATCTGTTTTTTCAAACCCGCACTTTCTTTCTTAAGTGCATTTATTTCAGCAAGCATGTTTCTCCATTTACGAAGAAATCCCCGGATACCGGGCAGCTTTGCAATAAAATTCTTTATTCCCTTCAAAGTTTTTTCTTCTCCCGATTTGCATTTTTATGGGCATATTTTCCCTAATTGTTAATTATAACACACCCCCTGTTTGCTATGCAAACCCATCCTGTCACTTTCAAAAGCCACCTTCAAAAGCCCACTGCCAAAAGAATGAGAGAAGGATCATGTATTCAAAAAATATATCTTTAATATCGTTCCGTTTTCAAATATTAATTCTGTCAGTATTATCTCCGGAATGCTTGACACCTACATTCCGGTAACTTAAAATTAATCATATATCAATAGTTATTTGGGGGAAATTTCATGAAAAAGTTAACACTGATCATTCCCTGCTACAACGAGGCAGATGCCCTTCCTCTGTTTGCGGCAGAGTTAAATAAGGTCATAGTTCAACTGACAAACTATAATACAGAAGTTCTTCTGGTCAATGATGGTTCATCCGATCAGACATTGACTGTCATGAAAGAAATCTGTGCATCCGACTCACACTATAAATACATCTCATTTTCCAGAAATTTCGGAAAAGAGGCAGCCATGTATGCCGGTTTCTGTAATTCCGACGGTGACTATACCGCTGTTATGGATGCTGATATGCAGGATCCACCATCTCTGCTTCCCGAAATGTTAAACTGTCTGGAAACCGAAGATTATGACAGTGTTGCGACCAGACGTGTCTCCCGTATAGGCGAACCACCGATCCGTTCTTTCTTTGCCAGAAAATTCTACAAGCTTATCAACAGAATTTCTGATGCAAATATCGTAGATGGTGCAAGGGATTTCCGTTTGATGCGAAAAGAAATGGTAGACAGCATTGTTTCTATGTGTGAATACAACCGTTTCTCAAAAGGTATTTTCGGGTGGATCGGCTTTAAGACCAAATGGATCCAATATGAAAACGTCAACAGAATCGCGGGAGAAACCAAGTGGAACTTCTGGGGACTCGTTAAATATGCGATCGACGGTATTATCAACTTCTCGGAAACTCCTATGTCCTTTGCTTCCGGTCTCGGTATTTTTCTGACCATTTTCTCATTTATCATGGTCATATTTATCATTATCCGAAAAGCAATTTTTGGCGATCCGGTTGCCGGCTGGCCATCCCTCGCCTGTATCATTATATTTATCGCAGGCTTACAATTCCTTTGCATGGGAATTATGGGAAAATATATGGCAAAAACTTATCTGGAAGTAAAAAATCGTCCACATTATATTATTTCCGAAACAAATAAAGAACACATAGATCGAATAAATTAATTTGTATAGAAGGCGCATCCATTGAAAAAAATATTACTTACTTTACTTACCCTGACTCTGTTCTTTCTTCTGTTTTCCGCACAGACCAGGATAACCGTATCAGCCGCAGAAAACAGTTCCTCTGATGAAACAACGATCAAAGTATCTGCCAAAAATGGCAGTGATATCTCGGACAAACTGCGTGAAGCTCTGATCAATGCAAGAGACCTCGCAGAAAGCTCCGGCCAGATCATAACCGTCAAGGTAAAAAAGGGAGATTACTATCTCTCAAAGTCCCTGCACATATATAGCAACACAACCCTTGATGTAACAGATGTACATTTTACTTATCAGGGTACTAAGAAGATCAACATGGTCATCAGCGGAACAAATGCCCCATACCGCGGCTATGAACATTTCAATTCCAGTGAAGGCTGTTCCGGCTATGATGCCTTTGAAAATATCACGGTACTTGGTGGAATATGGGAAAGCACACCCGAAAATGCCGGCAGTATGATCCGGCTCTTTCATGCCAGGAATGTCACTCTGGATGGCTTGACACTGATTGGCGGAGGTTGTGTACATCAGATGGAGGTCGCTGCCATCGATGGTTTCTATGTCCGCAACTGTACTTTTCTGGATCATGGCAAGAGCGCAGACTCCACAACTAATTTTCAAAAACAGGAATCCATCCAGCTTGATATGCCATACAGTAATCTGGTATATCCCGGTGTCTATCAGGATGGTACGCCTATGAAAAATGTAGAGATTACACATAACACTTTCCGAAATATTGCCCGCGGTGTCGGAACACACACGATGCTTTGTGGATCTTATCATGAAAATATTAATATCAGTAATAATACATTTGAAAATGTATTGGAGGAATGTATCATTTGTCTGAACTATGTAAACTGTCAGATCAAGGATAATACGATCACAAACTGCGGTGGTGGTATCCTTGTTGAAAATGCAAGAGATTACGATCGTTCCATGAATACCTCGATACTGGATGGAAGTAAAGTGTATGCCGGCGCAACCATCCACGACCTGAATACCGAGATCAGTGGAAATACCATACAGATCGTCTACCATCCAACCACGCTGATCGTAGCCGGAATCTATGTATATGGGAAAAATATATCCGATGATGCACTTGGTGGAGACGGCTATCCTCTGCCTAAAGAAAATCATTATATCAGCTCTATATCTATCCGGGAGAATACGATCATAACCGCAGGTGATGGCATAACCATATCCGATGCCAGAAATTGTGAGATAGCAGGGAATTCCATCAAAGGCGCAAAATTTTCAAAGAAAGATCCATATGCCAGATACAGAGACGGAATTCGAGTTGATAAACAAAGCTCCGATATCTCTATAACAGGAAATTCTATTAAGAATATGTCCAGAAACGGTATTGTAATATATGATCGTTCCTCTCTGTCCGGCATAGTAAACAACAATATTAAAAGCTGTTCCAAGTCCGGAATCAAATTAACAGAACACAGTATCTGTGCAAATGATATAACAAATAATATAATAAAAAAATGTTCTTTCGGTGGTCTGATAGTTGAAAACAACAGCACGACTTCCGATATCATCGGGAATACACTCTCAGCGGTAAGCGGTAATCCCGCCATCAAAATCAGCAACATGAGTACTGTCCGTTATATCAACTCCAACCAGATTTATGACCTGGGAGAGTACAGAAAAAAAGAGGTTGCCTCGGGCATCGTAGTAAGCGGCAGATCAACTTCAAAAGGAATAGAAAGCAACCGGATCTATGCATCCAAGTCTAAATACTCCTCCGGTTACGGCATTCTGATTGATTCAGATTCCAGATTATCTGAATCAGTCAGCAACAACACAATTTCAAATACAAACGAATACTCTATTGCCGTTAAAAGCTATTCCAAGATAGCAGGTCAGATTAATCGTAATGATATCACCTCTGCCAGAAAAAGTGCTATTGCTGTTACCGATTCCTCCATAATCTGTGATAATATCGAAAGCAATCATATCTCAGGCAGCGGTACAAACGGTATCTTACTTGATAAAAAAGCAACCGTCCGGAACAGCATCGCCGGTAATGTTATTACAGAATGTAATAACTATGGCATCAATATCCAGAGTATAGAAAACGACCTGACCGTTGCCCACAATGAACTGAATGAAAATAAGAACGCTGCTATTAATATTGCCGCAGGAAAAAAGAATCTGACCACTATATCAGGAAATATATTATCCGGCTCAGCTTCAATCAGTGGTATCCGGCTATCCAAATGCAAAGTATCGATTGCATCCAATGAATTTGAAAAATTCAAATACGGAATCCATGCTGCAGCTTCCGTTTCAGGGTCAATCTATGATAATATATATAGTGATATAGCAAAAAAAGAAATCTACATCGATAAAAAAGCCCAGAAAATGAATACAGTCATTTCATCAACAGTCGAAACTACGACAGATAATGGAAAAAATAAAGCAACGATCACATGGGATGCTGTAAAGGGAATGGACGGATACGAATTACAATACAGCACATATGCAGATTTTTCCAGCAAACAGGTTATCCACCTGAATGCAAAACAGACATCTTATACCCTACACGATCTGCCAAATAACAAACCGGTTTATTACCGGATCAGGGCATATAAAACAGTGGAAAACATCTGTATTTTCGGAAATTTCCAGACGAACTATTTTATTCTCAGATAAATGGGATCATATTTATAACTGAAAGGGGACATATATATGAAAAAACATCTTATCCTGCTTGCTTCAGGACTGCTGCTTGTTTCCGGTGTTGCTTATACAGCAGATACACAGACATTTGCAGCCAACTTAACAGCTACTGAAAGCACAGCATCAAATGACACCTCACCGGAACTATTTGCAAATTCATACTCTGTTTCCGGCGACACGATTACGGTCTCCGCTAAAAACGGAAGTGAAATTGGAACAGTATTAAATGACGCATTAAAAGCTGCACGCGATCTTGCGGATTCCAACGGACACATAATCACCGTCAATGTTCCGGCAGGAAGTTATACTCAGGACATTGCTTTACATATCTACAGCAATACAACACTGAACCTGACAGGTGTAAGTATCAAATGCACAGCGGATACACCGATCAACATGATCACCACCGGAACAAACGGCGCATACAAAGGACAGAACAACTATAATACAAGTTCATTATGTAGCGGCTATAACGGATTCAAAAACATAACCATAAACGGCGGAACATTCATCAGCATTCCATCAAACGACTCAACAATCGTGCGTCTTTCCCATGCAACCAATGTTCATTTAAACGGAATCACCTTAAAAGGAGGCGGCTGTCTTCACCAGATGGAAGTAGCTGCAATCAACGGCTTCTATGTAACGGGCTGTACATTCCGGGACAATGGAAAAGCAACCGATATCAATAACCACGAAAATCAGGAAGCACTTCAGCTCGATATGCCATGCCGTGAGTTTGTATTCCCGAATATATACGAAGACGGCACTCCGATGAAAAATGTCGAGATTACCGGTTGCACATTTAAAAATGTTGCAAGAGGTCTCGGAAGCCATACGATGCTGATCGGCGCTTACCATGAGAATATTAAGATAAACAACAATACCTTTGATAACGTACTGGAAGAATGCATTATCGGTCTGAACTATTATAACTGTGAAATTAAAAATAACACGATCAAGAACTGCGGTGGCGGTATCCTTGTTCAAAACTATAAAGCTGCCGCTAATACGATCAACACCTCAATTCTGGATGGCAAGAATAAATATAAAGCATCCTTCCGCTATAAACTCAATACAGTTATCAGCGGCAATAATATCTCCCTCCGTTATTCTCCTAGCTGTATTACACCGGAAGGAATCAAAGTCTCCGGATACAAACAGGAAAGTGGAAAAAAGGGCGGTGACGGATTCATTCTTCCTTCCGGAAACTACTATATCAGTGGTGTAACTGTTTCCGACAACACAATCCACACCACCGGTCATGGCATTCATTTCCTTGATGCTCACGGATGTAGCGCATATGATAATACAATCATTGGGCAGAATTTTTCTTCCAAAGATCCGTCCAAAAACGATCATGATGGCATTCTGGTAGAAATGGATTCCAAAAATATTATCATAAACAATAACCATATATCCGAAATGACCAGAAACGGTATTCTCGTACAGAAGTCATCTTCCGTAAAGAGGATCTCCAAAAATATTTTTTCCAAATGCGGCGGACGCGGAATCCAGATATATGATAAAAGCCAATGCACAGAAGGCATATCGGATAATCAGATCAAAAGCTGCAAACGAGGTGGCATCTTTATCAGCAATAACTGCACCTCGGGAAATATCACCGGAAATAAAATTTCATCTTACAACGAAGAAGGCGGTATCTCTGTTTATAATAACTGTACAACAGGCAAAATCGCAAATAACACGATCACTGATACCAGAAAAAACGGTAAACATACAAATCTGGCCGGTATAAAGATCAGTTTAAAATCAACCACCGGCTCCATGACGGGAAATAAGATTCTGGCCGGTGCTGCAAAATACTCATCCAACCGTGGAATTGTCCTTTACAATTCTTCCAAGGTAAAAGGATCGATCAATAAAAACACGATCGAAAAATGTAGTGACTCAGCTATCGTGGTATCTCTGAAATCTCAGGTTACCGGAAGTGTTAATGGCAATAAGATATCATCTGCTACCAAATACGGAATTCAGACCCTGAATAAGTCATCTATTGGCAAGGCAATAGCATCCAACACGATCAAAAATGCCAAAACAAGCGGTATCTTGATCGGAAGTATCTCAAATACTTTGAAGATCGAAAAAAATAAAATATCAGGCTGTTCAAATGCAGGAATCTATATCCAGCCTGCAACAACAAAATACAAAATTACCGCTACAAACAACACAATTACCGGAAATAAAAAAGGATCCGGCTTCACCATAAGAAAAGCCAAGATCCTTATAACCAAAAACAAGATTTCTTCCGTTACCTTCGGTGTATACGCCGACAAAGCCTGTACCGGAAAGGTCTACTCCAACACAATAAAGAAAGCCACCAAAAAGAAAGTCTACACCGACACAAAAAAAGTGAAGCTTAAGAAATAGCCCCATCATAAATGGAAATGTCTTATTTCCTATATAGCAATCAACATCTTCTATACTAATGAGGAAGATCATACCTATTATTACGCAAGTCGTTTGCACTCTATTCTCGCGTAACAGTACTAAGTTCCCGCCTCACGGCGGATCATTAAGGACTGACGCGAGAAAAGGCTTGCTTCATAATAGTATAACCTTCCTCATTTTGTACATTAAGTCTGCTCTATAAGAAATAAGACATTTCTTGTCTAAAGTAACAATAAAACAAACCGGCGGTAAGTATATAGATACACTATTATGTACCGCTGCACGAGGATTAGAGCGAAAGCGTCTTGCGAAATAATATGTGTATTATATACTTACCGCCGGTCATAAAAATATCACTTATAGAACAAGACCCCTATATACTTTATGCATCAGACCTGTTCACTCTGTATAACTTCGAACTAAACTCGGCTAGCCTCGTTAAGATCTCAGTTACTCACGTCGGTCCTTAGCGACCCACCAAATGGTGGGAGCTTAGTACCGCTACGTGAAAATAGAGCGCGAGCGTTCTGCGGCATAAATGTATATATGTCTTTTTTTGTATACATAAACAGACCCGTGAGCATTATATATGTACATCATTATGCAGCAAGCCTATCCGAGTGCCGGTACTTAGGTTGCGTCTTTTGCAACCTTATGTACCGCTGCACCGAGGATAGAACGAAAGTGCCTTGCGGAATAATGGATGTACTATATAACGATCACGGGTCGTACATATATTATTAGTCTAATGTGACTTTAACCTTTTTGAGGTTCCAGATCTCTTTTGCATACTCTTCGATTGTTCTGTCTGATGAGAACTTACCGGAGCATGCTGTATTCAACATAACCATCTTAGCCCAGTTCTTCTCGTCTCTGTAAAGAGTATCGATCTTTCTGTGAGCTTCTACATAAGAAGCAAAATCCTTAAGGATGAAGTATACATCTTCGTTGATAAGTGAATCATACAGATCTCTGAAACGATCCGGATCATCAGAAGAATACATACCATTGATAAGCTGTGTAAGAACAGTTCTTACTGCTGCATCATTGTTGTAAATATCCTTTGGATTGTATCCACCTTCACGCTCATACTTCATAACTTCTTCAGCTCTTAAACCGAAGATAACTGCATTTTCTTCACCAACTTCTTCAACAATCTCTACATTTGCACCATCCATGGTTCCAAGTGTAACTGCACCGTTTAACATAAATTTCATGTTACCGGTACCGGATGCTTCTCTGGAAGCTGTTGAAATCTGCTCGCTGACATCTGCTGCTGCGAAGATCAGCTCTGCATTGGATACTCTGTAGTTCTCGATGAATACAACCTTGATCTTACCCTTGATAGATGCATCATTGTTGATAACATCTGCAACAGAGTTGATCAGCTTGATGATAAGCTTTGCTCTCTTATAACCGGCGGAAGCCTTTGCACCAAAGATATATGTTGTTGGATACATATCATATGACGGATTTGTCTTCAGCTCGTTGTACTGATACATAACATGTAAAATGTTAAGAAGCTGTCTCTTGTACTCATGAAGTCTCTTAACCTGTACATCAAAGATAGAACGAGGATCTACATCCACGCCATTATGCTCCTTGATATAATTTGCAAGACGGATCTTGTTCTGGTACTTGATATTCATGAATTCCTGCTGATACTTCTCATCAGTAGCATATACTTTTAACTTCTTCAGATTTGAAAGCTTAACGATCCATTCATCACCGATCTTATCTGTGATCCAGCTTGCAAGAAGCGGATTACCATGAAGAAGGAAACGTCTCTGTGTAATACCATTTGTCTTATTATTGAACTGCTCAGGTCTCATCTCATAGAAGTCCTTCAGCTCTCTCTCTTCCAGAATCTTTGTATGAAGTGCTGCAACACCATTTACAGAGTAAGAACCTGCGATAGCAAGATGTGCCATCTTAACCTGACCATCATAAAGGATAGCCATGTTCTTAACCTTATCCTGGTTGCCCGGATACATAGACTGGATCTTCAGTACAAATCTTCTGTTGATCTCTTCTACGATCTGATAGATACGAGGAAGTAATCTTGAGAATAATTCGATCGGCCATTTCTCAAGAGCTTCAGCCATGATCGTATGGTTAGTGTATGCACATGTTCTGGTTGTGATATCCCATGCATCATCCCACTCAAGACCTTCTTCATCCATAAGGATTCTCATTAACTCTGCTACTGCAACTGTTGGATGTGTATCATTCATCTGGAACGTGATCTTTTCCGGAAGCTTATGAATATCACTGTTTTTCTCTTTGAATTTCAGGATTGCTCTCTGAACAGACGCTGAAATGAAGAAGTACTGCTGTCTCAGTCTTAATTCCTTACCTGCATAGTGATTATCATTTGGATAAAGGACTTCAACAATTGTCTTAGCAAGGTTCTGCTGCTCAACAGCCTTTTCATATTCACCCTTGTCAAATGAATCAAGACAGAACTCCTGATCTGCTTCTGCATCCCAGATACGAAGTGTATTTACAACATTGTTGCCATAACCGACAACCGGAACATCATATGGTACGGCACGAACGGTCTGATAACCATCCTGAATAAAGTAATTTCTTCCGTCTCTGTTCTCAACTCTTACATAACCGCCAAATTTAACTTCTACAGCGTACTCCGGACGCTTGATCTCAAATGGGTTGCCATCCTTTAACCAGTCATCCGGCAACTCGATCTGATAACCATCTTTGATTGCCTGCTTGAACATACCATAACGATAACGGATACCACATCCGTATGCCGGATAACCAAGTGTAGCAAGAGAATCCAGAAAACATGCTGCAAGACGTCCCAAACCACCATTACCAAGTGCTGCATCCGGCTCTTGATCCTCAATCAGATTCAAATCAAATCCAAGTTCATCTAATGCTTCTTTTACTGCATCATAGTATGTCAGATTGATCAGATTGTTTCCCAGGGCTCTACCCATCAGGAACTCCATGGACAGATAGTAAACTGTCTTAACATTCTTCTTCTCATATTCCTTATGTGTTGCTATCCATCTGTCTATTATGTCGTCCTTAACAGCGTAGCTGACAGCCTGGAATACCTGCTGTGGAGTTGCCTCTTCGATTGGTCTTCTGTACAATGTCTTTACATTTGTAATAACCTCTTTTTTGAAGCCCTCTTTGTCGAAATCAATCAACTTTTTCATTTATCGTATCCTCCTTGAAAATTGCACGCCAGAATGCATCCCTGACGATTTTTCTATAATCAGATGCCGATATTATTCGCATCCTTTATATCTCTTTCACCCTAATTCATCATAATATCCAGTTTTACCATGAGAAATTTTGGAAGAAACCTATATCATTTTAACAAAAAAACATGTATTTCTCAATACATGTCTTAATTTTTTGTAGAAAAATACATATTTTTTAGACCAAAGTCTAATTAATCTTGCAATTTTACAATGATTTTTCAATTATTTTCTGTTTTTATAGTTATTTATACGCTCTTGCCCTATGGGGCATACCAATATCTGAACAGTTTCATAAGGGGTTTTCCTTCTAATAACCGCCTGAATAATAGCCGCCACAAGGGAAACAGCACATATTTCCACCACAACAGGAGAGACAAAGCAGGGTAGTGCAGAAAGTATTACAGCATTTTGTCATATCCCGGCCTGACATATCCATGCCATAACCCTGTCCTTGATCCATATACCATTTCGATCCGCTCTTGATCTGTTCGTATGCACGCTTGTATTCCATATTATCCGGCTCTAGCTGTATCGCCCTTTGAAGCATCTCAAGCGCCCGGATCTGATTACCAAGTCCGGCATTGCATACACCAGAATAATAATGCCATTTTGCATTATGATCCTGGATCTGGTTCAATACTGTTCTTGCTTCCTCATAACTGCCTGACCGCAGATAATTTCTTGCCGCCTGAAAATATCTGGAATCCTGATCGTTCGGATCATAGTCCTCCCGTCTTCCGCCGGCATATCCGCCGAACCCGCCAAACGGGTCAAAACCGCCATAGAAACCGCCAAACGGATCTGACTCATCATAAGTAGTTCTTCCACCGCTGTTGCTGTTTCGGTAACTGCCCGAACCATATGAACCATTTCCATATGGGCTGCCATATCCACTTGCTCCGTATGGATTTCCATAACCGGTATCACCATCCATGATCGCCTTATATGCCTGCTGGATCTCTTTGAACTTCTCCTCAGCCTCGGCTTTATTTGGATTGTTGATATTCGCATCCGGATGATATTTTCTGCTCAATCGTCTGTATGCACTTTTTACTTCATCATTACTGGCACCATGCGGCAATCCCAGTACTTCATAAGGATCTTTCATTTATTCTCCATTCTGCCTGTTATCTGCTTTGCTACCGCATCTTTCGGCAGTTGCTTTATAATAATTATTCCATATGCCAGAATACACGATATTCCTGAGAATTTCCACATTTTTTATAATCGGAAGCTTCTCAAATTCTCTGGCACATTCTGCCGCCTGCATCATCAGGACTTCTTTTACCCAGTCTGCAAGCTTCTGCCATTCCTCCACCGGAATGTCCTCTGTCTTCATTTCTTCACTACATGTAAGCTTGTGTATCAATGGATTAAAGCTGTGTTTTTTTCGGTCCTTTTCAATATCATCGTAAGCGTCCAGAATATATACAAATCTTCCAAGATAATAACCGATCTTTCTCAGATTTTCTTCCCATGCATCAGCTTTTACGGCAAATATCTCTGCCAGCACTTCACCAAAATATCCTGATAACCGATCCAGATCTTCACTGTTTTCTTTCTCAAGCTTGCTGATCTTTGCAAGCCGATCTGCAATAGTATCAATCTTTTGTCTGTAATCATATAATCGACTGTCTTCCTTTTCCAACTCTTTCTTCGGTATTAAAAGCTCCGCATACAGCTTACGAAACAGCTTCTTATCATCTGTCCAGTCATCCATGCATTTGTAATATGTAAGTATACGGTTCATATCCGCTGCATAATCGGAGTACAGATTTCTGGCATATTCATGCTTTGTCATCGGATGGACCACACACCTTTTTGTACCCCGCTCCTCTGACGGCTCATACAATCCGGTAAGCAGCAGCACCAGAAATGTCATATCGTAGCTTAATGACAACTGACCTTTTGCGCCCTGATCTTCTTTTAACGCCCTGCACAACCCGCAGTAATACCTGTGGTATTCGTCAAATTCTTTAAATTTCATTTCCTGCTGGTTTACTACTATATATCCAAACACGTGCCTGTCTCCAATCAGCTTTTCTTAATAAAAGTATTCCCACATTTCGGACATCTTATCTCGATCCTGCCCTTGCCTCGTGGAATCCGGATCATCTGCTCACAACGTGGGCAGGTGAAGATCTTATAATCTTTTCCGGCTTCTTTGCTTTTTTTCATCCGTTTAAATACATTTCGAACGCCTGTCGTGTGGCTTAGAAACCACTTATTTTCTGCCGCACGTTTGTCATATTTCTTAGAAAAGATACGCACATATCCATAGATAAAAGAAGCAAGTCCAAGGAAATACAAAACTCCTGTCTTCGCCCAGACATCTATGATGATCAGGATCAATCCCATCCAAGTCAGAAATGATGAAAACTGATCATTTCCATATCTTGTTCGCATAAAGTTGTAAATCTTATCTCTCATATAAGCACCACTCTTTCTTTACTCTGCAGATCTGCTGCCATTTCAGCACCTTCAAATCATGTATTCTATCTATATATTTCCGATCCGACGATCGTAATATTCTGCCTATCCAAGGATCATTGCAGATTCCTGTAACTGTCTGTAAGCATCCTTTATATTGCCCGCTTCTATATCCGTGATCCGGTCAGCATCCGTCCGGCATACGAGCTTCTTCAGATATTCCAGATCTCTCCGAATCTTCTTGATCTGAGACTTATCCAGTTTCTGACTTTGTACCTCTAACTGATTTTCTACTTTATATACATATGTTTCAGCTTCATTCCAGATATCCATATTTTCCTTGTTGCCCTGAGTTTCTTCCTCATACCGCATGGCATCTTCTCTTGCCCGGCGAATCTCTTCCTCTGAAAGATTCGTACTGGATGTGATAACGATTTGCTGTTCCACGCCTCTGCCAAGATCCTTTGCAGATACCTTTAGGATACCATTTACATCAAGATCAAATGTAACCTCGATCTGCGGAACTCCTGCAAGTGCTCGCTTGATTCCACTCAGGCGGAAGTTACCAAGCAGCTTATTATCTCTGGTATATTTGCGTTCGCCCTGATACACCTTTACCTCTACATCACGCTGGAAATTTCCGGCCGTCGTAAAGATCTTGGATACCCTGGTCGGAATTGGTGAATTTCTTGGGATCAGTACATTTGCAATACCACCTAAAGTCTCGATTGACAGAGACAATGGTGTTACATCCATCAACAAAATATCATTTACCTTATTCGTAACGGTCAGACCACCACTGAGCTTTCCTCCCTGAATCGCAGCTCCCATCGCAACGCACTCATCCGGGTTGAGATTCTTCGAAAGCTCTTTTCCGGTTATCCTCTTAACCTCGTCCATAACGGCAGGGATTCTGGTTGACCCACCAACCAATAATACCTTATCTAAACTTCCGGCTGATATACCTGCATCCCGAAGTGCCTGATTGACCGGACCGTCTGTCCGTTTTACAAGATCATCTGTCAGCTCATTGAACAACTCTCTGGTTATGAGCATATCGAGATGCTTCGGCTCGTTCTTTACGACCGTGATAAACGGAAGATTGATATGAGTCTGCAGCGTACTGGATAATTCCTTCTTTGCCTCTTCGCATGCTTCCCGGATACGCTGTACCGCGGTTATATCTTTCTCCAGATTGATCCTTGTTTCTTTCTTAAATGACTTTATCACATACTGCACCAGACGCTCGTCAAAATCATCACCACCAAGATGATTGTCACCTGCAGTTGCCAGAACCTCGATCACATGATCTCCGATCTCGATCACGGATACATCAAAGGTTCCGCCACCAAGGTCATATACCAGAATCTTCTGTGCCTGTCCGTTATCCAGACCATAGGCAAGTGCCGCTGATGTCGGCTCGTTAATGATTCGAAGTACATTTAACCCTGCGATCTTTCCTGCATCCTTTGTCGCCTGTCTCTGGCTGTCATCAAAATACGCCGGAACCGTGATGACCGCATCATGAACCGGCTCACCCAGATAGTTTTCTGCATCTGCTCTTAACTTTGACAGAATGATCGCCGATATCTCCTGTGGTGAGTAATCTTTTCCATCTATTCTTTTTCTATATGCCGTTCCCATTTCTCTCTTGATCGATGCAATGGTTCTGTCTACATTTACCGTAAGCTGTCTCTTCGCAGCATCCCCCACCAGTCTGTCGCCATTTTTCGTAATGGCTACTATCGATGGTGTGGTACGGTTGCCTTCGGCATTCGGTATGATCGTCGCCTGTTCTCCTTCCAGAACGGCCACGCAGCTATTTGTCGTTCCTAAATCTATTCCTATTACCCTGCTCATGTATGATCTCCTATTCTGCATCAATTATTTAAATTATTTTTCCTTACACTTTTTCTAGAATGTATGATAGACAAGTTTTTTGAATAAATTGTGTATAGTTTATAAAGCAAGTATAAAGTGTTTCATAAAACTTTGACTGCTGACAAATACGAAAACATGCTATAATGAGCATTGCTATGGAATGTGTCTTCACATACCGGCATAATGCGAAAATACTGTTTATTTCCGCAAATTTCTAACAAACAGAAAGTGGTGTTTTTATATGCGAGAGAAAACAAAAGCAATTCTTTATATAATTCTGGCCGGTGTCGGTTTTTCTTTTATGAACGTATTCGTACGATTATCCGGCGATCTTCCTACGATTGAAAAAGCATTTTTCCGCAATCTGGTCGCAGCATTCATCGCGCTTGTTGTCCTGATCCGAAGTGATCTCGGACTGCATTATGAGAAACGGCACATTCCGATGCTGTTTATGCGGTCGATCTGCGGCACACTCGGTATCATGTGTAACTTCTATGCAGTCGATCACATGAACATCGCCGATGCTTCGATCTTAAATAAGCTGTCACCATTTGCCGCTGTTGTCTTCTCGATCTTCCTGTTAAAGGAAAAGGCAAGTCTGAAACAATATGCTGCTCTGATCGGTGTATTCATCGGTGCTTTATTTGTTATCAAACCATCCCTGAACTTCACTGATTTTGCTCCGGGTCTCATCGGTTTTACCGGCGGTATGGGTGCAGGCGCTGCTTATGCGGCAGTAAGATATCTAAGCAACCACGGTGCAAAGAATCCACAGATCGTATTCTTTTTCTCCGCATTTTCGACTCTGGTCATGCTGCCATTTGTGATCGCCTTTTATAAACCGATGTCATTTTTCCAGTTGTTCTGTCTGTTAATGGCAGGTGCCTCCGCTGCTGTCGGTCAGTTCTCGATCACGGCTGCTTATTCACATGCTCCGGCAAAGGAAATATCGATCTTCGATTATTCGCAGATCATCACCTCGGCAATCCTTGGTTTCATCTTCTTCAGCCAGATACCGGATGCGTTGAGCTTTATCGGGTATGCCGTTATCATCGGCATTTCTTATCTGAACTGGCGCGCAGGATTAAAAGCAGATACAGCCGGCAAGTAAATTTAGATATTATTTATATGGCTAACAGATTTGTATTAAACGAAACATCTTATCATGGAGCAGGTGCGATCACAGAGATCGCTACAGAGGCCATCGGCCGTGGCTTCAAGAAAGCATTTGTCTGCTCTGATCCTGATCTCATTAAGTTCGGTGTTACTAAGAAAGTAACAGATGTTCTGGACAACGCTGGTCTTGCATATGAGATCTATTCCAACATTAAACCAAACCCAACCATCGAGAATGTTCAGTCAGGTGTTGCTGCTTTTAAGGCTGCTGAAGCTGATTACATCATTGCGATCGGTGGCGGATCATCCATGGACACAACAAAGGGCGTTGCTCCTACCAAGAATAAATCCGTACCTATCTTCGCTGTACCTACAACAGCCGGAACTGCTGCCGAGGTTACGATCAACTACGTTATCACAGGATGTTGGAATTCCAGCCGACTTAAAAGATATCGTAAAACCGGAGGATATTCCTTTCCTTGCTCAGTCTGCATATGATGATGCATGCCGTCCGGGCAATCCAAAAGAGACAAGCGTAGAGGATATCACCAAGCTGTACGAGTCATTGATCTAGGATTTATATAAAAACAGGGATGTAACATCGAGGGCATCATAATCATTATTTTGCAAGACGCTTTCGCTCTATCCTCATGTAACGGTACTAAGCTCCCGCTTATCAGCGGATCGCTAAGGACCGACATTCGGACAGGCTTGCTACATAATATTATGATGCCCTCAATGTTACATCCCTGTTTTTATGCTATCTGTAAAATAATCCTACAGCTAACCGGTCTTTTACTTTTTTCTCCTTTTTTTAATGCTCATTACTCCAATGGCAGCTCCACCACTGACAAATAAAAGAACAACCGCTAAAACAGGTACACTGTTATCACCTGTCTGTAAAGACTTCGGTTCATCTTTTAACTTTGGTATTATTACAGCTTCTGCTTTGATCTCTTTCTTTCCGGCTTCATCGCTGTAATACTTTCCGCAACCATCACAATACCAATATTCAACATTTCCTTCAGACTTTTTCGTAGCAGCCTTAGCATCAACATGCTTGAAATCTGAATGATTTTCTGAATCTATTTCTCCATAAGCTTCACCACATACTTCACACTTTGCTTTTTCACTACATGTGGCTGTACCGCCTTTATGTCCTTTTGCTTTAACCACCGAACCGGATGAAAGCTTTTTCCCGCATCCCTTGCAGTAAGTATCTCCGGTATAGCCATCTTTGGTACAGGTTGCTGACTGTTTCTTTCTGACCTCGGTTTCTCCTGCATGATTATCAGAATCATATTCACCATATTCTGCTCCGCAGCTTGTGCAAACTGCTTTCTCATGACAGGTTGCTGTGCCTCCGCTATGTTCACAGTTATAGCCGCATTTCTGACATACACCATCTTTCCATTCATGCTTTTCTTTTGCAACACTTACGAGGCTACAGCAATTCCATTTCTTCTCGTGTGTATCAGCTGTCTGAATCCACTCCTCTGTTCCCGTATGATTGCTCGGATTCAGATCTCCATAACTTTCTCCACAAACCTCACACTTTGCTTTTTCTGTACAAGTTGCTTTGCCGCCGCTGCACTTTGCAGTTTCAGAAGCGTTACAGCCATTTGTCTCACATTTCCGGATATGCATTCCTGCAGCAGCATCATCATGCTGCCATTCCCCAAATGCATGTTCTGATCTGCCTGCCGCAATTGTATATCCACATACATTACATGTATCAGTAGTCGTACAATCTGCATCATCATTTGATATATGCGCTGTCTTGGTCACACTCGATGCCTTATCCGGACAATTTGTATCATCACACTCCTGCCAATGACCGCTCTCATCACTGTTCCAGATACTGTTACTATAACTATGTTCATGTATGGAAAGAAATACTCCATCTCTAGTACCTACTTTTGAAACAGTATATGTATATACCTTTCCTGCTTCAAAAACATAATCATCCATACGCGCTTCATCTGTTCCACTACTTCCTACGATCCAGACATTATCACCTGGTGTTGGATTTGTAATAACATAATCATATGTTCCTGCCGGAATTGTAATTTTGGCTGATGAACCATATGGGATATTATTTTGCGTATCCCTTGCCCCGTCTGCATTTCCAGGTATTTTGTATTCAAACCTGTCGTACACAGATGACGGAGCATCCGTATATATACTAAGCGGACCACTATCTGGTATTACATCACCATACGTATCATGGTCTGCATCCAGCAAAAACTGAAATCCTGAGCTGTCTTCCCAATCACAGTTATTAACCAATATGATTGTAGCCGTACCTGTCTGTGTCTGCGAATCTTCTGCATGCACAGTATAAGCAGTTGATACACCTCCTGTTAATAATGCGCAGCCTAACAATAAACTGCTTAAAATTCGTTTTCTCATTTTTTTACCCTCCATTTCTAAATGAATAAACCTCCGCTCCGCACTGTATTAATCTCCCTGACCAAAAGGCTCTGCATAACCCCAACAGAAATAACCTTTTGTATAATTGAAACCAGTACATATGTTAATTATAACATATACGATATTTGAATGTCATCAATCAAAGTGTACAAAAAGGACGGCTACAAAAACAGGGATATAACATCGAGGGCATCATAATATTATTTCGCAAGACGCTTTCGCTCTACCTTCGTCGTAGCGGTACATAAGGTTGCAAAAGACGCAACCTAAGTACCGACATTCGGACAGGCTTGCTACATAATATTATGATGCCTTCGATGTTACATCCCTGTTTTTTATTTTATTTACATCTCACGGAATCTCTTATATCTTGCAGCAGCAATTTCTTCGCCGCTCATTCCATCGAATTTCTTCAGGAATTCCTTGGCATTCATCTTAATGAATTTACCGATATATGGGACAGATTCTTTATCTGCTCCGCCATACTCAGGAATAACCTTCTCGATCACACCAAGTCTTGAAAGATCCTGTGCGGTAAGCTGCATAACCTCTGCTGCCTCCTCTGCACGGTTGCTGTCCTTCCAGAGAATTGATGCATAGCCTTCCGGTGAAAGAATGGAGTATACTGCATTTTCAAGCATCCATACTTCATTACCAACTGCCATAGCAAGTGCTCCACCACTGCCGCCTTCACCGATCAGGATACAAAGTACAGGAACTTTAAGGGCTGACATCTCGTAAAGGTTTCTTGCGATTGCTTCACCCATACCACGCTCCTCTGCTTCCAGTCCACAGAATGCACCGGGTGTATTTACAAATGTGATGATAGGACGGTTGAACTTCTCTGCCTGTTTCATCAGACGAAGAGCCTTACGGTATCCATCCGGAAGCGGCATACCGAAGTTACGCTCCATACACTCTGTCATGCTGGAACCCTTTACCTGTGCGATCACGGTTACAGGCTGTCCATCGATATGACCGATACCACCAACGATCGCTTTATCGTCATTCATTGTTCTGTCTCCATGGATCTCATGGAAATCTTCACAGATATAATCAATATAATCAAGTGCGCAAGGACGAGTCATCTGTCTTGTACCACGAATTTTCTCCCAAGGAGTCTTATTCTCAACAGAAGTCAATCTCTCCTTTAAGATCTCGCTGATATCAAACTTCTCGTCTTCTTCCTTATCGAAGTTTGCATAACCGGTTCTCTGTTTATGTGTAACGATCAACTGATACATGGTATCCTTCATCTTATCTCTGGTGATAATACCATCAATAATACCGTGCTCTACCAGGAACTCAGAACGCTGGAAGCCTTCCGGAAGATCCTGTCCGATCGTCTGCTTGATAACACGAGGACCTGCAAATCCAACCAGAGCCCCAGGCTCACCTAAGATGATATCGCCAAGCATTGCAAAGCTGGCTGTTACACCACCGGTTGTAGGATCTGTAAGGATCGATACATATAACAATCCGGCTTCTGAATGTTTCTTCAATGCTGCAGATGTTTTTGCCATCTGCATCAGGGAAATGATACCCTCCTGCATTCTGGCACCACCGGAACAACAGAACATGAATACAGGAAGCTTTTCTTCTGTCGCACGCTCAACCGCTCTGGCAATCTTCTCACCAACAACATAGCCCATACTGCTCATCAGGAATCTGGCATCACAGATACCGATCATAGCCGGCTCACCATTGATCAGAGCCTTACCGACTGTAACCGCTTCTTTCAGTCCTGTCTTTTCCTGCGCAGCCTTAACCTTATCCTCATATCCGGCTGTATTTAACGGATTTGACATCGGCATATCTTCAAACCATGGTTCAAATGACTTTGGATCTGTTACCATCTTGATACGGTTCTTTGTCTTAACACGGAAATAAGAACCACATTCATAACAAATATATTTTGCCTTTACAACTCTCTGCTTATCAAGCTCAGCTCCACATTTCGGACATTTTACAGTCTCCGGTTTTGGCTGTTCTGCTTCGACAGCCTTCTTTTTTTCCATCTCGGCTTCTTTTGCCTTTTTCTTTATAAATAACATTTCTTTTTACTGCTCCTTATATTTCTGTAAAAGAATACATGCGTTATGTCCGCCAAATCCAAGAGAATTGCTGATCGCACAATCAACCTCCTGCTCATATGGCTCTTTACAATAATCAAGATCCAGTTCTTCTTCACTCTCATGAAGACCACGGGTTCTGTGGATATAGCCTTCCTCGATCGTCTTTGCTGTAACGATACATTCAATCGCACCTGCTGCACCAAGAAGATGTCCTGTCATAGACTTTGTAGAATTGATCTTGATGTCCTTTGCATGATCGCCAAATGCTTTCTTGATCGCTCTGGTCTCAACCAGATCGTTTAAATGTGTACTGGTTCCGTGTGCATTGATATATGCAACATCCTCCGGTGATACGCCCGCATCCTTTACAGCATTTAACATTGCTCTTGCAGGGCTCTCGCCTGAATCTTCCGGTGCTGTGATATGGAATGCATCACTGGAGCATCCGTATCCGCTGATCTCGGCATAGATCTTTGCGCCACGCTTCTTAGCATGTTCCAGTTCCTCAAGAATAACGATACCGGAACCTTCACCAAGAACGAAACCATCTCTCTCTTTATCAAATGGAATTGAGCATCTGTCCGGGTTATCAGATGATGACAACGCTGTTAACGCATCAAATGTCGAGATACCGATCGGTGAAACTGCTGCTTCTGTACCACCGGCGATCATTACATCTGCATCTCCATACTGAATTGTACGGAATGCTTCACCGATACTGTTTGTACCGGATGCACATGCTGTAACAACATCAATACTCTTTCCCTTGCAGCCAAGCTGGATCGCAATATTACCTGCTGCGATATTGCTGATCATCATAGGTACTGTAAATGGGCTTACACGATTCGGTCCTTTTGTCATGATCTTCTCATATGCACTTTCAAGCTCCTGAAGACTTCCTACACCGGAACCGACACAGGTTCCAACCATGTATGGATCTTCTACTGTCATGTCAAGCTTTGCATCTGCAACTGCTTCCTTTGCTGCTGCAACCGCGAACTGTGAAAATCTTGCCATTCTTCTTGCGGCCTTTGGATCAATATAATCTTTTGCTACAAATCCTTTTACTTCACCTACAACCTTGCACTTATATTCTGATGCATCAAACTGTGTAATCGGTCCAAAACCATGTCTGCCTTCTTTTAAGCCATTCCAGAACTCATCCACATTCAGACCAAGTGGAGTAACCGCTCCCATTCCTGTAATCACTACTCTTCTACTCATATTCAATAATTCTCCTTAATATAAAGTATGATTTCCATTTTCTTCCATATATATACCATCCAGATTATCTGTGAAAGATATAGAAGAAATTCTGCATTGTTAAATTCTATAAAAATTTACTTTGTCAGCTTATGTATAAACCACACATACTGCACAGAATGCATGGTTACGCCGATATTGTACTACATTTTACAAAAATATGGAAATAAATCTTGTAAAGTTTTTATTAATTATCTCACGATTTCGCGGCATACTTCGTCTTCCGACAACATTTCTCCGCTATTTTTCTTTTCGTATTGAATGGAAAAGATAAATTTCTTACTAATGAAATAATTCAAAAAGATCACAAGGATAGATGTAAATACCTTCACTCCCATCGCATTCCATTTCAGTCCGGTAACAAGCGCAAAGATAATTCCTGTTTCGATCAGAAGTGTAGATACCCGGCTCAGATAGAATAATGCCAGTTCGATAAAATATGCCTTTACCGTGGCTGCCTTTGTGTGGAATACAGATTTGCGGTTTGTCGCAAATGACACATAGTTGTACAAAATCCACGACATATAATTGGCATAGATCTCATTTATCCCGCATTTGTACATAAAAAACCAGGCAGACCCTAAGTTCACTGCCCCTACGAGTATGCCCCATGCGATATATATGTATATTTCCTTTGGTATTTTGCGTAAAAGTTTCATACCACTCTCCCTATAGTCCTGATATCGGAAGCTGCTTGAGTGTCGTCTCTTCTTCCGGAAATTCCCGGACGATGCGATCATACATTTTATGGTTAAAAGCTTCCCTTTCTTTATAATTGAATTTCAGAATGTTCTTATAGCCCCATAAATGTGTGAAGATATCCTGGTTCTCGATCTGTGCCGAACCGGGAAAAAAAGATGATATCTGCTTTCCCTGCTTCTCTGCGCACATCGCAAGAAGCCGCTGTTCCGCAAATACCATATGGCAGAGATTCTCCTCTGTCTCCAGACAATTCTCCATAAATGTGATCGAACTGTCAACATAATAATTCTTAAACGCTTCATCCGCGATATATAACATACAGGTATTGACCGGAAGAACCTCAAAGCTCCAGTCCGGGTCAAACCGATACTCCTGCTTCATATGGAAAAACTCTTTTCCCGGATACACATCAGGGAATATCCCTTCTCTGTGTATTGCACAGATATCCGTATCTTTTATAATATTCCGTATATCCTTCCAGATGATCAGATCCAGATCCACCATGACCGCAGGCATCTGCATTTTTTTCAATGAATATAATTTGCCGGCTGCCCAGAACACCTTTTCCGGTACCGCTTCCGGCACTGTAATTTCCTCGATTCCGAGATTCCAGATGTGCGCAAGTCCCAGCTTCTCGATAAATACTCTTGCCTCTGCATCCGCACACAAACGGATCCCCCCATTGTGTTTTCTCCACATCAATGCCGAAAGAATCATCGTAAGGACTTCATAGTCCTGCATCCAATATTCTTCCGCTTGTTTTCCCGCCATATACGGTTTTGACCATAAGGAATGAAATCCGTCCATATGTTGTCCTTTCAAGATAATTCAAAACCAGCTAAATATTAATTAGCTGCAGGCTCTTGACCTTCTCAGCCAAGGGACGCTTCCGCTCTATATTAAATCCAGCCCATAGCCAAATGTGCTGTTTCCGCCTTTTCTGCTGCATGGTCGTTTTGACCGGTTTATAAGCTGCCATTCCGGTGGCATGTAATACCAATGCGGAATATCATAATCATCTGCCCCGCCATCCGTTGCCTGATAAAATGTCGGTGTGTACCGGCTGCCTGCCAGATAATTCCGGTTACTGCCTGTTAAAAAGCTTCGATTGCTGCCTGCTAAAAATCCACGCTGGCTGCCATTCTCGTATTCCCACTCATACATCCAAGGTCGATTACTGCTTGTCCAGAATTCACGATTGCTGCCCGTCAGATAACCTCGGTTGCTGCCATAGGAAAAGCTGTTCCGACTTCCAAAAAGGAATCCCTGCTGACTTGTACCAAAAAATCTACCTTGACTTCCAAAGAAATTTCCACGTTGACTTGTACTAAACAGGCTTCTCTGACTACCCCCGAATAGACTTCTCTGGCTACCATTCTCATATTCCCACTCATACATCCAAGGTCGATTACTGCTTGTCCAGAATTCACGTTCACTACCAACAAAAGTTCCATGTTGACTGCCTGCTAATATTTTGCTCTGGCTTGTACCGAATAAGCTTCGTTGACTGCTCATCTGGCTTCCAGATACATCCGTACGATTTCCTTTACCGCCATTCTGCGAACCCTGTATCCTCACGTTCTCTGCTTTCTTCTTATAATCAACCGGGATCAATATATTTCCGTTAAATTCCACACTAAAAGGCCTGCCATTCCACATCACATATGTGCGATACGGATACAGCCTGCCCTCATGTGCGATCAACTTCATATAAACAGGAATTCCACCTGTTTTTTCTTCCAACTGTCTTGCCTGTTTTCTTGTTGCCTTTATAAAATAACCACCCGAAGGCAGTCTGTCATTCAGGATGGAATTCAATTCCTCATTCCACTCTATATAAACATTAAATTCCCCATTATCATTACGATAGTTTCGCATATCAAAAAAAACCAGACCGGCAGCCACTGGAAGCATGTTAGAAATTCTGTTATCAAATTGTGAAAGTTCCTCTCCGGTTCTCTGCAAAAACAATGAATATACGAAACTCATTCAAATCTCCATTCTGACACCCACAAATATGCTGTCCTTTTCTGTCTCACAGGCGTCATTTGTTCGCCCTTCACGCTAAAAAAGCGCTACAATCCCATACTAAATACTCATGATATTATGGTAAACCATTTACCCATTTATTTCAAGAAAAATCACACTTTCTTGCAATGAAAAATCAGCAGAATCAGGACTACAAAAGCCACAAATATTAACAGCCGCAGAATTCCTGCAAATAGAATAATCATCTTTAGACAGTAGATAAAAGCCGGACACTATCTTTGGTTTAAAAAGATAGTGTCCGGCTTTTATCTATCTACACTTTACGCATCTTTATTATCTGCTAATGCTGCTGTGATGATCGCCATAGAATAAACCTCATCTGCTGTACATCCTCTGGACAGATCGTTGATAGGAGAATTAAGTCCTAACAGGATCGGGCCATATGCTGAGAAGTTACCCATTCTCTGTGCGATCTTATAACCGATATTTCCTGCATTGATATCAGGGAAGATAAAGGTATTTGCATTTCCTGCAACCTCTGACTGTGGACATTTCTTCTTTGCAACTCTAGGTGATACGGCTGCATCGAACTGGATCTCACCGGAGATTGGAAGATCAGGGTTACGCTCCTTTGTCTTTCTTGCTGCATTTCTCATCTTATCCACATCTTCGCCCTTACCGGAACCATAGGTTGAATAGCTTAAGAAAGCAACCTTTGGATCTACACCGAAGATTCTTGCACAACGAACAGTCTCCTCTGCGATCTCAACCAGCTCATCTTCATTTGGCTTAATGTTGATACCACAGTCACCCATAGCGAACACTTCATTACCACCTGTTGCAAACGGACGTACCAGAATGAAACAGGATGAAACCAGTGTGTTGCCCGGTCTTGTCTTGATCAGCTGTAAAGCAGGTCTTACTGTATCTGCTGTTGAATATGTAGCACCACCGAGAAGCGAATCTGCAATCCCCATCTTAACAAGCATCGTACCAAAGTAGTTGTTCTGATACAGGATCTCTCTTGCCTGCTCCGGTGTCACGCCCTTGCTCTTTCTGAGTTCACAGAACATCTCAACCATCTCATCCATACGATCAAAATTCCTTGGATTAATGATCTCGGAACCTCTTATATTAAAACCGCTTTCCTCTGCAACTTCATAAATCTTATCAGGATCTCCTACAAGAATCGGATGCAGGAAGTTACTTGCAAGAAGTCTTGAAGATGCTTCCAGAATACGGGGATCAGTACCTTCAGTCAAAACAATTGTTTTTGGATTTTTTTTCAAAATATCGATCAATACACCGAAACCAAAATTTTTACGTTCTTCCACGATTATAGTCCTCCATTGATTATTTATACGAATCATATATCATGCATTATATACACGTTTCGTATATTTTCAGTATTAAAAGCTATACTTGCGCATAGCGAGTCATCTTACTTTTATTATATTGATTTTTAACGAATAAACAAGGTTTTCCATCGAAATAATTGTACCTTTTTTTGAACAATTTTAAAATTAGCTCTTGACAAATATATCATACAAGTGCAATATGAATACAATAAAACAAACCAATGAGCAAGAAGAGTAGCTTATGAACAACATGTCCAGAGAACTGCAGGTGGTGAGATTGCAGTGATGATTTCCTAAGTGAATGGACTTGCGAGGGCAAACCGAACGAGCGAATCTAGTAGGGGCGACGGAGACTTCCCGTTATAGAAAGTACATATATGTTAGTATATGGTTGAGTGCATCAGATTTTGATGAATATAGGTGGCACCGCAGGAGTGTTGTATTTGTATCTTGTCCTATAAGCGTTTTGCTTTTGGATGAGATTTTTTTATACAATCTTCTGACGGTGCTTTTTCTTTTTATAAAAAGCAGATCAGGCAAAGCGCACCTCACCATACATGAACAATTTCAAATAACTTATTAAACTATTATTTATGAACGAGGTGAAACATATGATACGACCAACACTTAGCGAAGCAAAAGAATATGCGAAACAGGGATATCACATGGTTCCGGTCTGTTATGAGATGCTCTCTGATATCATCACTCCGATCAATCTGTTGAAGAAACTGAAAGCGGAAAATGAGCATTGCTACATTCTGGAAAGCGTGGAGAATCAGGAGCTCTGGGGAAGATACACTTTCCTTGGATACAGTCCAAAACTGGATATCACCTGTATGAACGGAACACTGACATTAAAGGATGAGAACGGAGCAGTCATCAAAGAGACCTCCGGCATCCATCCGGAAATCTTTATCCGTGAGGTTTTAAAAGATTATAAGAGTCCGAAGATCGAAGGCTTCCCTACCTTCACCGGCGGACTGGTTGGATATTTCTCTTATGACTATCTGAAATACAGTGAAAAGAAGCTGGTGCTTGATGCAAAGGACGAGGAAGGATTTCAGGATGTCGACCTGATGTTATTTGACAAGGTGATCGCATTTGACAATGTAAGATCCAAGCTGATCCTGATCGCCAATGCCGGCACAGCAAATATCGAAGAAGGATATCAGAAAGCCTTACAAGATATCAAAGAAATGAAAGAACTCATTCTCCATGGCGCAGAAGCCGATATTCCTGCTCCCGTTCTTAAGACAGAATTCAAACCATTATTTGACAAAGAAGCCTACTGCCGGATGGTAGAAAAGGCAAAGCACTATATATATGAAGGAGATATTTTCCAGGTCGTGCTTTCCAACCGACTGGAAGCCGAAATGGAAGGAAGCCTGTTCGATACCTACCGGCTGCTCCGAAGCACAAACCCATCTCCTTACATGTTCTACTTTGACGGTGACACGATCGAGGTTGCCGGGGCTTCCCCTGAAACTCTGGTCAAGGTAGAGGATGGCGTTCTCCATACATTTCCTCTGGCAGGCACAAGACCAAGAGGAAAGACAAAGGTCGAAGATCTGGAACTGGAAAAGAGCCTGATGGCAGATGAAAAGGAACTTGCAGAACACAATATGTTAGTGGATCTCGGAAGAAATGATCTCGGAAAGGTCAGTCAGTTTGGAACGGTCGAAGTCGAACGATATATGTCCATCCAGCGTTATTCACACGTTATGCATATCGGCTCTACCGTACGCGGAACACTCCGTGAGGATCTGGATGCGATCTCCGCTGTCGATGCGGTTCTTCCGGCCGGAACCTTATCCGGTGCACCGAAGATCCGGGCATGTGAGATCATCAACGAGCTTGAAAATAACAAACGAGGTATTTACGGCGGCGCGATCGGTTATATCGATTTTTCAGGAAATCTGGATACCTGCATCGCGATCCGAATCGCATACCGCAAGGGGCATAAAGTATTTGTCCGTTCCGGTGCCGGCATTGTAGCCGACAGTGTACCGGCAAACGAATTCCAGGAATGCATCAACAAAGCAAAAGCCGTAACGGATGCATTGATTAATTCTCAGAAGATACGAGGTGACGAAGCATGATATTACTGATCGATAATTATGACAGCTTTTCCTACAATCTGTATCAGCTTGTAGGAAAGATCAATCCTGACATCAAGGTGATACGAAATGACGAATATACATGTCAGGAGATTGAAGCAATGAATCCGGATAAGATCATCATTTCACCGGGTCCCGGAAGACCTTCCGATGCAGGTATCTGCGAAGAAGCCATCTCCTATTTTGCCGGCAAGGTTCCGATCCTTGGTGTCTGTCTCGGACATCAGGCAATCTGTGAAACCTACGGTGCAACGATCACATACGCCAAAAAGCTGATGCATGGCAAAATGTCCGTTGCAAATGTCGACATCAACTGCAAACTGTTCAAGGGACTTCAAAAAAGGATCGAGGTTGCCAGATATCATTCCCTTGCCGCTTCCGAAGAAAACTTCCCGGATGTTCTTACCGTTATCGCCAGAACCGATGATGATGAGATCATGGCAGTCAAACACAAAGATTATGAAATATATGGTGTCCAGTTCCATCCGGAGTCGATTCTGACACCAAAAGGAACGATCATCTTACGAAACTTTTTAGAGGCATAACCAGACATTTGCAGGTTGCAATACACTACTTAGATTAAACATTTTTGCCATTACCAACCAGGGAACGCTTCCGCTCGTTTCCACTCTGTGTAACTTCGAACTAACCTCGGCTTAAGCCTCGCTAAGGTCTCAGTTACCCCTGCAGCGGTACTAAGATGCTGCTAATGCACCATCACACCACAGGGGTGCGCTTTCGTTCTAAGCTCGTGCAAGCACTCATTAAGTACGAAATGTGAGTACCGGCGGTCTCAAATGCCACTGTTTTGGCAAGTCAGAATGTTTAATCATGAATATACTTTATAGGATTCGCAAATGTTTATTAGAACATACATTAAAGGAGGAAATGAATATGATTACAGAGGCAATTGCAACAGTAGTAAATGGTGAAAATCTAGACAAAGAAATGGCTGCGGCCGTTATGGATGAAATTATGAGCGGAGAAGCAACACAGGCACAGATTGGAAGCTTCTTAACAGCCCTTCATATTAAAGGTGAAACAATCGATGAGATCACAGCATTTGCTGAGATCATGAGAAAACACTGTGGTGAATTTACACCGGATGTCGATGAGGAGATCGACATCGTAGGAACCGGCGGAGACTGTGCAGGGACCTTTAACATCTCAACTGTTTCCTCATTAGTAACAGCCGCAGGCGGTGGTAAGGTGGCAAAGCATGGCAACCGTGCAGCATCCAGCAAATGCGGAACAGCCGACTGCCTGGAAGCCCTTGGCGTCAACATCGCAGCAGACTGTAAAGTCAGCGAAGCCTGTCTGAAGGATCTTGGTACCTGCTTCTTATTTGCACAGAAATATCACACAGCAATGCGATTTGTCGGCGCTCCAAGAAAAGAGATCAAGATTCCTACAGTATTCAATATCTTAGGACCTCTTGCAAATCCAGCAAAAGCAAATCTTCAGTTACTCGGTGTCTATGATGCCTCCCTCGTTGATTCGCTTGCAAAAGTACTCAGCAACCTCGGTGTAAAACGTGGTATGGTCGTTCATGGAAACGACGGTCTGGATGAAATCTCAGCGGTTACAACAACAACTGTATGTGAATTCAACGATGGCACATTTAACACCTATACCTTAGACCCAACCGCATACGGCTTCACCCTCTGTGACAAAGCCGAACTGGTCGGTGGTACACCGGAAGAAAATGCACAGATCACAAAGGATATCTTATCCGGCAAGATCACAGATGGCAAGCGTACAGCCGTTATCTTAAATGCCGGTGCGGCTTTGCATATCACAAACCGGATCTCACTTGAAGAAGGCTTCGCCCTTGCAGCCGATATTCTGGCAAATGGCAGCGGTCTGAAGAAGCTGGAAGACTTTATAGCAGCAACAAACGCTTAATTATTTGTAAAAGCAAAACACATAACCGACCCGGAACCTTTAATCTCCGGACCGCTATGGAGGAATATATATGATCTTAGATGAAATAGCAGCAAAAACAAAAGAACGGATTGCCAGATGCAAAGAGCAGATCTCATTTGAAGAAATGAAGGCAAAAGCTCTTGCAATCGTAGAAAAGGAAACAGAGAACGGAACAAAACCTTATACCGTTTTTCCTTTCCGTGACAATCTGGCAAAGCCGGGAATATCCTTTATCTGCGAAGTAAAAAAGGCTTCTCCTTCCAAAGGACTGATCGCACCGGATTTCCCATATATCGAGATTGCGAAAGAATATGAAGCCGCCGGTGCATCCGCCATATCCGTGCTGACCGAACCATTTTATTTTCAGGGAAGCAACGAATATCTGACAGCGATCCATGAAGCAGTATCCACTCCGATCCTGCGGAAGGATTTCACCGTCGATCCTTATATGATCTACGAGGCAAAAGTGATCGGTGCCTCTGCGATCCTTCTGATCTGTGCGATCCTTACCGACGAACAGCTCAAAAGCTATTACGAGCTTGCAACAAGTCTTGGCCTGTCCGTTCTGGTAGAAGCACACGATGAAGAGGAAGTCAGACGTGCGATCGCGATCGGTGCAGATATCATCGGTGTGAATAACCGTGATCTGAAAACCTTCATCGTTGACATCATGAACAGTGTAAGACTTCGGACATTGATTCCGGATTCGATAAACGGCAACCCAGTCGTCTATGTATCCGAAAGCGGCATCCGCACACCGGAGGACATCGACCGTTTAAAGGGAAATGGCACAGATGCAGTATTGATCGGAGAAACCTTTATGCGAAGCCCTGATAAGAAAGCTGCATTTGCATGGTTACGGGGTGAAGCTATAGGATAGAAACGGATCCTGTTTCTGCAGGAACAACGAACTTTATTTGAAAGCATTAATGATATTTATAATATAGAAACAACACATACAGGAGGAAACATATATGTCAAAAGGACGTTTTGGAATCCATGGCGGACAGTACATACCGGAAACACTGATGAACGCCATGCTTGAGCTTGAAGAAGCATATAAGAAATACAAAGATGACCCGGAATTCAACCGGGAGCTGACAGAACTGTTAAATGAATACGCCGGCAGACCTAGCCGTCTGTACTATGCCAAGAGAATGACAGAGGATCTCGGCGGTGCAAAGATCTACCTGAAGCGCGAGGACTTAAACCATACCGGAGCACATAAGATCAACAATGTTATCGGTCAGATGCTCCTTGCAAAACGAATGGGTAAGACAAGAGTTATCGCCGAGACAGGAGCCGGTCAGCACGGTGTTGCAACTGCTACAGTTGCTGCCATGATGGGTATGGAATGTGAAATCTTCATGGGCAAGGAAGACACCATCCGTCAGGCTTTAAATGTCTACCGTATGAAATTATTAGGAGCAAAGGTTCACCCGGTAGAAACCGGTACAGGTACATTAAAGGATGCCGTTTCCGAAACCTTCCGTGAATGGACTTCCAGAATCGATGATACTCATTATGTTCTGGGTTCTGTTATGGGACCTTATCCTTTCCCTGAGATGGTTCGTGATTTTCAGGCTGTTATCAGCAAGGAGATCAAGGAACAGCTTATGGAGAAGGAAGGCAGACTACCGGATGCCGTTCTCGCCTGTGTCGGCGGCGGTTCCAATGCGATCGGCGCATTCTATAACTTTATTCCGGATAAGAGCGTTCGCCTGATCGGATGTGAAGCGGCCGGACGTGGAATTGATACATTTGAGACAGCTGCAACGATCAATACCGGAAGACTTGGTATCTTCCATGGTATGAAATCCTACTTCTGTCAGGATGAATTCGGACAGATCGCACCGGTTTATTCTATTTCAGCAGGTCTTGACTATCCGGGAATCGGACCGGAACATGCATACCTGCATGACATCGGCAGAGCAGAATATGTCGCTGTTACAGATGACGAAGCTGTTGATGCATTTGAATATCTGTCCAAGATCGAGGGTGTTATCCCGGCGATCGAGAGTGCTCATGCGGTTGCCTATGCAATGAAGCTTGCACCACAGATGGACAAAGACCAGATCATGGTCATTAACATTTCAGGACGAGGCGATAAAGACGTTGCCGCCATCGCCAGATACAGAGGGGAGGATCTCTATGAGTAATATTAAAAATGCATTCAAAAACGGAAAGGCGTTCATCCCATTTGTTACATGTGGTGACCCTGATCTTGAAACAACAGAACAGATCGTATATGCCATGGTAGAAGCAGGTGCAGACCTGATCGAGCTTGGTATCCCATTCTCAGATCCAACCGCAGAAGGGCCTGTTATCCAGGGTGCAAATATCCGTGCACTTGCAAACCATGTTACGACAAATGATGTATTTGACCTTGTAAGAAAGCTCCGTAAGACAGTCACCATCCCTATGGTATTTATGACTTATGCAAATGTTGTCTTCTCTTACGGCTCTGAAAAATTTATCAGCATTTGTAAGGAGATCGGCATTGATGGACTGATCCTGCCGGATATCCCTTATGAGGAAAAGGATGAGTTCGACGGTATCTGTAAGAAGTATGATCTGGATCTGGTATCCATGATCGCACCAACCTCTCACGACCGTATCAGCATGATCGCAAAGGAAGCAAATGGATTTATCTACTGTGTTTCTTCCCTCGGCGTTACCGGAACAAGAAGCAAGATCACGACCGATATCGGTGCTATGACCAAGCTGGTCAAAGCCGCAACGGATACTCCGTGTGCGATCGGCTTCGGAATCTCCACACCGGAGCAGGCAAAGGAAATGGCTGCTCATGCTGACGGTGTGATCGTCGGCTCTGCCATCGTCAAACTCTGTGCCAAATATGGCAGGGACTGCGTGCCTTACATCAAAGACTATGTCGCAAGCATGAAGGACGCTATCCGGTAGATGGACCTGTACGACTATTGTCGATTTATAAATATAAAACTCCCCCTTAAACTCGTTGCGGTTTCTATGATCTGCATATACGTGATTCGCAAATGTTCCTGTGCCAACTCGCCTTTCAGGCTCAGACAGGCACTCACATTTGCTCGTATATGCATCTCGTTACGAAATCCTCACTAATGTCTTAGTAAGGCAGTTCTTTTATATAGTCACATGGTTTTACATGGGCTGATTTTTTCTCATCTCCTTAAAATCCTATATTTGTAGTCTTAATACTGCTGTATATCTGTATATGCCTGCCGATATTGTAACTATGCACACAATCTATATATTTTCCCGTTTCTTAGCCGGTTTCTCACAAATATTTAATATTTAATCCGATTGACACTACCATACGTTAACTTTATAATTGTTACGGCGACAGAAGTCGACATAATAATGAAGTTAGTTGGAGTATCACATGGTTTTTTCCAGTTTGACATTTTTATATATTTTTTTACCGGTTACAATGGTTATCTATTATATTGTCCCGAAGCAGTTACGGAACCTGTTCATCCTGATCAGCGGTCTGTTCTTCTACGCATGGGGCGAACCAATCTATGTATTTGTACTGATCGCATCGACAATGATCGATTATTTTGCAGGTCTGGTCATTTATAAGGCAGGCGACCGTCAGACACTTCGAAAGCTTGCACTGATCGTATCGATGGTCATGAATCTGTCCTTGCTTGGCTTTTTCAAATACAGCAATTTCATCATAGAAAATATCAATAACATATTCGGAACGCACTATGGTTCACCAACCTCTCTGCTTCCGATCGGTATCAGCTTCTTTACCTTCCAGTCCATGTCGTATACGATCGACCTGTACCGGAAGAACATCTCTGTTCAGAAGAATCCGATCACCTTTGCAGCCTTTGTCACGCTGTTCCCACAGATCGTAGCAGGTCCGATCGTTCGTTATGAAGATGTAGCTGCCGAGCTGAATGAACGTGTGATTGACATCGACCTGATCTGGGACGGTGTTCTCCGCTTTGCGGTCGGTCTTGGCAAGAAGGTTCTGATCGCAAATAATATCGGTGTTGTCTGGACAAATGTCAAAGCTATGGACTTATCCGAGCTTCCGGTTGCAACCGCATGGCTTGGTATTGCCGCTTATACCTTACAAATCTATTTTGATTTTTCCGGGTATTCTGATATGGCAATCGGTCTGGGTAAGATGCTCGGTTTCCATTTCCCGGAAAATTTCAATTATCCGTATATGTCGAAGAGTATCAGTGAATTCTGGCGCAGATGGCATATGACCCTCTCCGGCTGGTTCAAGAGCTATGTATATTTTCCTCTCGGCGGAAGCCGCAAGGGACTTGCCCGTACGATATTCAACACCGCAGTTGTCTGGTTCTTAACCGGTGTCTGGCATGGTGCAAGCTGGAACTTCATTCTGTGGGGTTCTCTGTACGGTGTTCTGATCATTATAGAAAAGCTGGTTACAACTGCTCTGACAAAAGCAGGAAAGCAGGATATCTTTACAAAGATTCCTTCTATTATAAAACGTGTTTATGCGATCGTCCTCGTCATGCTTGGATGGGTACTCTTTGATACTTCAACGATCGCACAGGCATTCTCCTATATGGGACGGATGTTCCGCTTTGGCAGTAGCTTCTACGACAGTTATACCATATATATCCTTGTGAACTTCGGATTGTTATTCATCATTGCAATCATCGGTTCTACGGATCTGCCAAAGAAGCTGGCTATTAAGCTTGCAGACAAAGTTCCGGCTGTCGGCAATTACGGAAGCGTCATTTTGATGGCGATTCTGATGCTACTTTCCACCGCCTACCTTGTCAACGCAAGCTATAACCCATTTTTGTATTTCAACTTTTAAAAAATGAGCCATGCAGCATCTGCAACCCATATAGATGTTGGGAGCTTGCTCACAATCATCTATATGAGGTTCGGATGCTATACGGCGAATGCCGTAAATCGAGCCGTCAGGCGAGATTGGCATGGCGATAGCCTTTTCGAGCCGTCAGGCGAGATTGGCATGGCGTTTTGCAAACGCCTATTTATAGAATTTTGTGAGGTGAGCCCTTATGCATAAAAAAATCGGAATTATCATATTTGCATGTATCATCATCGCTCTTCCCATTTTGACACTTGTTAAGCTGCCAAAAGAGAAAGCGCCTTTTTCCGAAAATGAAAATCGTTATCTGTCGGAATTTCCAACCGTCAGTCTTTCCTCCATCAAGGACGAGACATTTATGAACGGTTTTGATTCCTGGTTCTCTGACCGGTTCTATGGCAGGGAACAGTGGATCTCAGCCATGAATGATTCTGAACGATTGATGGGAAAAACAGAGATTTCAACTGTATATACAAAGGATGATCAGATGATGCAGGTGCTTTCAGATTATGATGATATCGGTGCCGCGTACAATGCTGATAAGATCCATACAAATCTTGCTGTTATTAACAGCTTCGCTGCAAAGCATCCGGAGGTTCCAACCTACTTCATGCTGTGTCCAACCTCTGTCGGTATCTATGGAGACTCCCTGCTGCCTGCAGCTGTTATGAATGTATCAGTTGACGAAAAAGACATGATAGAATCCTGTTATCGCGAGCTGTCCGGCGTGACACCGATCAATATATATAATACATTAAAAGAACATGATAGCGAGTATATCTATTATCGTACCGACCACCACTGGACATCCCTTGGTGCTTACTATGCATATCAGGCTGCCGGAACAGAGCTTGGATATACTCCTTATGAACTGAAGGACTTTACAAAAGAAACCGCAAGTACGGAATTTCAGGGAACCCTGTTCTCAAAGACTTTGGATCAGTCTGTTACAAAAGATGAGATTGATTTCTACACTCTGGCAGATAATAGTGTAACACCATCAATGACGACCTCGAATGGATTTGACAAAGAAGATTCTCATGACTCCATCTTCTTCCGCGACTATCTAGATGTCAAAGACAAATACGCGTCCTATACCGGACAGAATGTTGCAGTTGCAACGATCAGCCGTAACAAAGCATCCGATGCAGGAAATGCTTCAAATACTTCGGATTCCGGAAAGCGTTCCATCCTTGTGATCAAGGACAGCTATGCGAATTCAATGATGCAGTTTCTGATCAATAATTACGATACTGTAACCATGATCGATCTGCGATACACGAATCAGTCGATCAGCAATCTGGTAAATGTCGAAGACTACGATCAGGTATTATTCTTATACAACTGTATTACTTTTTCCGATGAAAACGACATCATAAAAGCGGGCTTATAAAAGGCCCGCTTTCTCTATATCCCTTCATTTGTAAATGGAGGTATAAAACTTTCTGATGCCGTTTCCCCTTCCTGGATGAAACCATTTTCTACACCGATCGAAATCGCATAATTAACCAGTTCATCATACTCCCGCTCCGTCAGTTTGCGGTTCAGTTCCGGGAATTTCTTACCGATACCCTCCATCGGCGTATACTGGTTCATAATGCTGATATAAATATTATTTCCATATGTTTTATATAAGTAGCGGATGACCGCCTTGGAATCCTCGATACATCCCGGCAGCTCCAGATGACGGACAATAACACCACGCTTCATAATGCCATCCTCGTTAAATGTCGTCTGGTCGCCTCCCACCTGACGTACCATCTCCGCCAGTGCCCGCTTCGCCACCTCCGGATAATCCGGTGCGTGACTGTATCTCGCCGCCAGATCTGCCGACATATATTTGAAATCGGGCAGGTAAATGTCAATGTATCCATCCAACAGCTTCAGGGCGTTGATCTCCTCATACCCACTGCAGTTATAGACAAACGGAAGGTCAAATCCCTTCTCCTTTGCCATATCGATTGCCTCTATGATCTGAGGAATAAAATGATCCGGCGTTACCAGGTTGATATTATTGGCTCCCTGCTCTTTTAACTCAAAGAAGATTTCCGATAAGCGTTTTATCGTAATCTCTTTTCCATTCAAGCCCCCGGATATATCGTGATTCTGGCAGTATGCACATCCAAGCGAACACCCGGAAAAGAATACCGCACCTGATCCGTTCTCTCCGGAAATACATGGCTCCTCCCACATATGCAGTGCTGCCCTTGCGGCTGATATTGATAATGTTTCATTACATGCCCCTGTCTGTCCGTTTATGCGGTTCACCCCACATTTTCTCGGACACAGATGGCAGCTTTCCAGTAGTTTTCTAAGTTTCATCCTATCTTTCCCACGATCGTCTGTGCGAATTCCTTCAGCTTTGATTCCGGCATATCCTCGATCTTACCTTCATCCATCAGACCGGCAAGTGCAGGGTCGATCGGAAGCTTTACGACTGTCTCGATACCAAAACGATCCCGTATCTCCTCTACCTTACTCTCACCGAAGATGCTATGCTCTTTGCCGCAATCCGGACATTTAAAATAAGACATATTCTCAACCAGACCTAAGATACGGATTCCCATATCGTCTGCCATACGGACTGCCTTCTCCACAATAAGAGACACCAGATCCTGTGGTGTTGTAACAATAACTGCGCCATCAATAGGCAGAGACTGGAATACCGTAAGCGGTACATCTCCGGTTCCGGGCGGACAATCAACCAGCATATAATCAATATCTCCCCATACAACATCTGTATAAAACTGTTTTACTGCTCCCGCGATGATCGGACCACGCCAGATAACCGGTGCCGTCTGATCTTCGATCAACAGATTGATTGACATCATCTTGATTCCGGTCTTTGTTTCAACCGCATACAGGAAATCGTCGCCTCTCTCCGGTTCTTCATTTATTCCAAATGCTGTCGGAATCGAAGGTCCGGTAATATCTGCATCCAGAACCGCCGTTTTATAACCAAGACGATTCAAGGTAACTGCAAGGGATGTCGTTACGGATGATTTTCCAACACCGCCTTTTCCACTGATAACTGCTATGATATGTTTGATCTTTGTTCCTTCATGTGGTGTTTCAAGTAAACTCTGAGGAGCAGTTCTTGATGAACAGCTCTCTCCACAACTACTACAATTATGATTACAACCTTCTGCCATTTTCTTATACTCCAAATTTCATTTCATATTTTTTCAACTCTTACAAATGCATATACTTTCTATATGAACCGCCATGTACTTATTCATACTGACGGAACCATGCACATTCTTCCTCATTGCACTGTACGCCTTCCGGGTTTTTCAGATTAATGTGAAATACATGTCCGCTGTCCGGATGTTTCTCTCCAAATGACCGGATCACATGCCGGATACCCAGCTTCTCCATTCGTTCATCCAGATGAATGGTCTGAAATCTCAGATCATCATTTACACTGTACATCAGATATGCCGGTGGAAAATCTTTCGTCAGATACTCAAGCTGTGAAAGGAACAACTTTCTCTGCTCTTCAGATACTGCATAACTTCCATCTTCCTTCTTCATATACCAGTCAGAAATATTATCCTCCCGCTTGTCCATCTCATATGCTCCGCAGTTCAGGCACACAGCCTTTGGAAGTCTGTCATATGTAAAGAAATCCAGCTTGCTCCGATACGCTGCATTCCCGGCAATAATACAGTAATTTGCCGTAAGCTGTGCTCCTGCTGAATCCCCCAGCATATAAAACTTTTCCATATCCAGATGAAGCACACCTGCATTCTCATGAATATATCGGATAAGATATGCCACATCTTCAATTGCTGCCGGATATTTGTTCTGAGGTGCCAGCCGGTAATTAAAATTTACAACCGCAAATCCCTTTGATGCCAGATGGCAACAATAATAACTATACAGCTCTTTATCTCCATAGAACCATCCGCCGCCATGAACGCTGACGATCACCGGATATGATGTCTGTGCATCCAACTCAACCGGATAATATATGTCAAACAAACTGTTTGATGCATAACGTTCAGAATCAAGATTCGAAGCATCGTCCGGTTCATTATAATAGAAAATCCGACTATACTTTTCCGATGTCTTTTCCCCCATAGTTCTCTGTGAAGCTAATAATTCAACTGCCTCACACCACTTCTGATGATCCGGCTCTTTTTTATAGTCCAAATTCTTGATCTGAATTACATTATTCGGATATATCAGTCCTTCATCCCGCTTTGCATCACTGGCACTCCATGCATGCCGCATATTTAACCATGCCGGAAGCTCTGCATTTTTATTTCCTTGATTTATAATTTCTGAAACATTTTTCATATTATTCTATTTCCTCTAATATCACATAATATATGAGTCTATCTTACTCTCTGACAAATACGAATGCAAGAAAACAATAAACTTCCAGTAAAGATTTAATTAAATTAAGCACGATTCTCTTGTAATCAATGGTTTTCTCGTGTAATATTTGACCATAGTAAAAAATGTATATGACAGAACAGGAGGCTTTTATATGAATAAACTAAAAACCATCTTTCGTTCCCTACACTGGAAAAATATCCTCGGGCTGACCATTGCCGGGCTTATCAATGCCTTCGGTATTACGATATTTTTAAGTCCTGTTAATCTCTATGACAGCGGCATATCCGGTACTTCCATGCTGCTAAGCCAGATCACTCCGGAACACCTGTCACTTTCTGTTTTCCTTATTATTTTAAATATTCCACTATTCTTATATGGCTGGAAAAAGCAGGGATCTACCTTCACCATCTATGCGATCTATGTAGTTGCGATCTACTCTCTGGGTGCATGGTTGATTACAGATGTCCTTCCTGTCGATGTCCGATTTGTATCTCCGCTTGCAGGCTCCGATCTGCTTCTGTGCGCACTCTTTGGCGGTCTGATCTCCGGTGCGGGAAGCGGACTTGCAATCCGTTTTGGCGGTGCAATGGATGGTATCGAGACACTTGCGATCATATTTGCCAAACGCCTTGGCATCACTGTCGGAACCTTTGTTATGGCATATAATGTAATGCTTTATATCATCTGTGGCATTATCCTGAACAGTTGGATCCTGCCTCTCTATTCCATTGTTACATATATGGCTGCACTTAAGACTATCGACTTTATCGTAGAAGGTATTGACCGTTCCAAAGCCGCCTATATCATTACAACGAAGCCACAGGAAATCTGTCAGGAACTCTCGGATACATTTTCCTGCGGTATAACGATGATCGATGCAAAGGGCTTCTATTCGGATCAGGAAAAGACCATGATCTACATTGTTGTAAACCGTTTCCAGATTGGAAAGATGAAGAATATTGTCCATGAACTTGACGATAAAGCCTATGTCTCCATCAGTGAGATTGCCGAAGTTTACAGCTTTAACAAGCAATAATATCTCAATAATTTATCTGCGTACCAGAAACAGGCACCGGTAACAATACCGATGCCTGCCTTGTGCAAATACTTATGTGTTTATCTGCCTGCGAATTATTCAGCAAGCTTTTTTAAAGAGATATTTGATACTGTGATTGTAGATGCAGGAGTATCAACATCCGCAATCTTACCCATAGAGAGGAAGAATCCAGCATCAGTATCTGTCTCTTTATTCATTGTGAATGTAATGGTTTTTACAACCTCTTCATTCTTTGGAAGAACAATTGTTTCTCCACCATACCATTTATAAGAGTTGCTCATGAAATTCAATAATACCGTTCTTGCTTCGGTTGACTTTAAAGTAATACTTGCTTCATAGGTCTTTCCATTTTCCAATGCCAGTCCCATCTGCTTCAACTGTACATTCCAGTCAGCAGTTCCAACATCTGATAATTCATAAGTGATAACACCCTTATCAACTGTCTGTGTTCCAACAGCATCACCCATAATGCCACCTTCCCAGTTTGAAAGTCCATTGTCTCCCTCTGAGAAATCTGCGTTCTTGATCAGATTCACATCTGACTCCGTCTCATCAACCTTTGGAGCATCAATTTTCTCAAGAATAATATCATCAATACAGATTCTATGCTGCTGTTTGATCTGAACACCGCCTACAGCACCCATAGAAATACTTAAAATTGTTCTAGGATCACTCTTGTTCTTCATCTTGAACTCAACAACAATAGACTGATATTCATCTGTAAGATCAACTGTCTTTGATCCTGAATATGGTGTCCAGTCATCATCAGATGAACCATCTCTCTGAAGTGCAACCATAAGCTTACGGTTCATATCTGATTTTGCCTTTAATGATAGTCTGTACCACTGACCTTCTTCAAGACTAATATTGTTCTGCTTTAACTGGATCATCCAGTCCTGAGCACCTGTATCCTTAATCGTAAAATCTGCTGCATAATCTTCTGTCTGACTGTCGACTACATAAGATACATTTGTGCTGCCTTCTGCATATACTTCGTAACCGGAGAAACCTGCCTTAAAACTTCCGTTCTTAATCAGTGTATTTTCAACAACGCGAACATTGTCCAAATAGATCGTTCCCTTATTTCCAAGGAAATATGTTATCGTCTTAAATGCATCAGTTAACTCTTCCGGTGTTTTAAATACATAGTTAAATGTCTGTTTGTCTGTTGTTACATCTGCAGTAAATGTTTCACCTGCAATAACTACATCAAGCTGCATATCTGTATCTGCCTGTGCGTCAAAGCTCAATGCATATTCTGTCTCACCGTTAAGTGGAAGACCATCCTGTGAAAGGATTACATCCGCTTTATTCTTTGTATCAGCCTTTACCATAAGACGACGGCCATCTGCCAATCCTGTTACGCTAACTACTGCCTGGCAGTTATTTGTCACAGTCCAGTCACCGAGACGATTCTTACCTTCCTGAAAACCACCATTGTAAATATAGTTACCATCTGATAAAGGTTTTTTACTATTATCAATTTCCTTCTGTGCTGTCTTTTTAATTGATACATTTGTAATGTATACAGTAGCTGTTGAATCTGTAGCACCGAAATTGAACTCCAGACGTGCATTTGCATCCGGCTTATCCATCATGGTGTATGTATAAGTATAGGTCTGCTTCTCTGTTTTCAGGTCAACAACCGTATCATTCAGATAACGCTTGTAGGAACGATCTGGTGCAGATACATCTACTTTCATAGTACGTGCTTCATCTGCCCATGCATCAAATGTTACTGTATATTCGCCGCCTTTTTCTGCAGGAATTGATGGCTGAACAAGCTGAATACTGTAATCAACTGTTCCTGCATTATCTGTATGTATTTCAATTGTCTTGTCATTAATAACTGCATTTCCTTCTCCTTCTAAAGTGGTAAGGAATTTCCAGTCTATGTCATCTGTGAGATCTTCTGTCTTAGCAAAATCTCCATTGTTTACATAGTTTCCATTTGCATCCGGATCACGGATAATTACTTCGTTAACAGGTTTTTCTACATCTTCATTGTAGCTGTCCTTCTGATATACTTTTACATAATCAATACTATAACTCTGAGTATTGATATAATCTGCATCATCATCCGGATATCCAACCCATGATCCACCAACTGCAAGATTTAAGATCATGTAAAATGGCTGATCAAATGGTGCAGGATAAGCAACCTCTGTCTCACCTTCAACTGCTGTGAACCAGTCACTTGTCTCATGATATTTTACTCCATCTACATACCATGTGATTTTACCTGGCTGCCAGTCGCATGAAAATGTATGATATTCATCTGCAAAATTTCCATCTTCTAATGTATATGTCCCCTGTTTTTCAGCATGTGGACTTCCATAATGAATCGTACCATAAACCTTATTTGTTTCCTGACCCATAACTTCCATAGCATCAATCTCTCCACATCTTGGCCACTGTCCATACAGATTTTCATCTGTTGGCATCATCCAGAAGGCCGGAAGGAAACCTTTTCCGCTTGGAACCTTAGCTCTTACCTCAAACAATCCATATGTAAAATCATGCTTACCCTGAGTATTGATTCTTCCTGAAGTAATAGAATATGAACCATCTTCATTCTTTGTCTTGACAGGCTGGATAACCAGCTTTCCATCCTTTACATATACATTCTGATCAGACTTTACATATGCCTGTAATTCACTGTTTACCCATCCTGGTGCATGCTCTTCATAATTCCAGTCATCCTCATTTAACGCATCACCATCAAAGTCATCTTCCCATTTCAGATTATATCCATCATAAGAAAGCTTGTTGTCTTTGTCGTCCGGCTTATTTGGGGTCTCTGGCTTGTTTGGTGTCTCCGGCTTGTTTGGGGTCTCCGGCTTGTTTGGTGTCTCCGGCTTGTTTGGTGTCTCCGGCTTATTTGGGGTCTCCGGCTTGTTTGGGGTTTCTGGTTTATTGGATGGCTTGGTGGTCTTCTTTTTAATAGTAATTTTACATTTTGCCTTCTTTCCGCTGCCATCTTTAGCCGTAGCTGTAATTGTAACCGTTCCAGCCTTCTTACATGTAACAACACCCTTCTTACTTACTGTTGCAACCTTCTTATTGCTTGAAGTAAACTTTACACCCTTTACACTGGATTTTTTAGGTGAAACTGTTGCTTTTAATTTTACCTTCTTGCCAACCTGTGTTTTCACCTTGCTTTTATTGAGCTTTACAGATTTAACAGGTGTTCCAACAATAACCTTCAAAGTTGTCTTTTTCTTCTTATTCACCTTGCTTCTTACTGTTATAGTTGCTTTTCCCTTTTTCAGTGCTTTGATTTTACCGGTTTTACTTACCGTAGCAACCTTCTTATTTGAAGATTCATAGGTTACCTTTTTACTGATTTTTCCATTTACAGTTACTTTTGTTTTCAACTGGTATGATTTTTTTGCTTTTAAAACAAGTGTTTTTGTCTCAGGCTTTACAATCGATACCATCTTGATTGTTGCTTTTTTTGTTGTTGCAGCCATAACCGGCATCTGGATGGTGCTTACCAAAAGAGTAAGAGCCATTAAAAAAGCAATAATCTTTTTTGCATTTTTCATAAATACATACCTCCCGTATAGATTTTTATTATGCAAATAGTATAAGAAGATTACAGTTTTCTTTATATCGTTTATATTACTTTTATATCGTTTTATTGACCATAGCCATGTTTTATGATACAATTTATACAAATTTACTAATAGTCATTTTGTTTTATCTGTCATATTTACTATATAGTCTTATGACTGCTTTATACGAATGGGGATAGGATATGCAACTAAAAAAAGAACTTGTATACCGAGAATTTGTTCAAAGGGAAAATAATCTTCTGCGGGCTCCATACAATCCGGAGGTTTCCTTTTATGCAGCGATAAAAGAAGGAGATGTAGCAAAGGTTAAACAGCTGTGTCAGGAATCCTTATTAGATAAAGAAGGATTAGGCACCTTGTCCGACCACTATCTTCAAAACATAAAATACCATTATGTCATTACAACAGCAATTATTGCACGTTACTGCATTGAAGGTGGTATGGAATTGTCAAATGCCTACAGTCTGAGCGATTTCTATATCCAAAAAGCGGACCGTTGCAAAACGCCAGAGGAAGTTGCAGCACTTCATCCTGCCATGTGTATGGATTATGCGAAACGAATGCGAAACCTTCGAAAATCCAAAATATCATCACTCCATATTGCTGTCTGTCTGGATTATATCTATGATCATCTTCATACCCATATCACAGCAGAACAACTTGCTAAGCTGACAGGATTAAATATCTCCTATCTATCCCGGCTTTTTAAAAAGGAAACCGGTCAGACAATCAGCAACTATATTCGTGATAAAAAAATTGAAACAGCGAAAAATATGTTACTTTATTCTGATTTCTCGCCTTCGGAAATTGCCTCAATTCTGGCATTTCCCAGCCAGAGTTATTTTACAGAAGTATTTCGAAAGACAACTGGAGTCACTCCAAGAAAATATCAGGAATCTTTTTTACGAACAACTGCCCTTGGAAAATAATACAACAACTATCTGTGCATATCTTGTGTTATACTGGATATGCACATTTTATATTGTAAGCTTATTTCAAGGAGGCACATATGTCTGTATTATCATCTATAGAACCACAAAATGTATTTCATTATTTTGAAGAAATCTGCTCCATCCCACATGGCTCCGGTCATACCGATGTGATCAGTAATTATCTGACAGCATTTGCCGAAGCGCATGAACTGAAATATATCAAAGATGCTTCCAACAATGTCATTATCTTTAAGCCGGGAACCTCCGGCTATGAGACTTCTGCCCCTGTCATACTGCAGGGACATATGGACATGGTTGCTGTGAAAGAAAAGGACTGCCCGATCAATATGGATACCGACGGTCTGAAACTCAAATTGGAAAATGGCATTATCAGCGCAGAAGGCACGACCCTTGGCGGTGATGATGGAATCGCTGTCGCATTTGCACTTGCAATACTCGACTCCCACGATATTCCACATCCACCATTAGAAGCTGTCTTTACGGTTGACGAGGAGATCGGTATGCTCGGTGCGGCAGCTCTTGACTGTTCGCCACTCTCATCCCGTATCATGTTAAATCTTGATTCCGAAGACGAAGGCTATCTGCTTGTCAGTTGTGCAGGCGGCGCAACCGCAGATGTTCAGATCCCCGTTATATGGGAAAATACGAACGAAAAGGCATCGGCCTATAAACTCTCTGTCTCACATGCCTGTGGCGGTCATTCCGGTGTCGAGATCAACAAGCAAAGTGCAAATGCCAGCAAGGTGCTGGGACGTGTTCTGAACGCACTTGCAAATGATTTTGATATGAAATTATCCACGCTCTCCGGCGGTTTAAAAGATAACGCCATCCCGACCGATGCAGAAGCTGTCGTTATCTTTTCTGATACCGATATGTCTGACATAAACACACCAGACCATGCAAATATTCCAGCAAATTCTGTGCACTCAAGCCTTCAGGATCTCATCTCCAAATGGAATCAGATCATCCGTCATGAATACACCCATACAGACCCGGATATCTGTATCACCTTAGAGCCTGTTGATCTTCCGGCAGCCACAATGACGGATACATCTACCCATACCGTGATCGATGTCTTAATGACTTATCCAAATGGTGTCCGGAAAATGAGCAAAGATATCGCAGGGCTGGTTCAGACTTCCCTGAACCTCGGTATCCTGTCAACGATCAAACCAGACGATCAATCAACAAATGGCATAGTATCTTTTAAAAGCTCCGTCCGAAGCAGTATCGGAAGTGAAAAAGATGCTCTGCTTAACAGCCTGAAATCTCTCGCCACTCTTGCAGGCGGAACACTGACAATAACCGGAGATTATCCTGCATGGGAATACCGGGAGGTGTCTCCTCTTCGCGATCTGATGGTAAAAATATTTAAACAGCAATATGGAAAAGAACCTGTGATACAGGCACTCCATGCCGGTGTAGAATGTGGAATCTTTGCGTCGAAAATGCCGGGACTCGACTGTGTATCCTTCGGACCGGATATGGACGATATCCACACAACCAATGAATCCATGAACGTTGAAAGTGTCCGCAGAACATGGGAATATACCTTAAAGATATTGAAAGAATTGAAATAATATATCTTAAAAAAAGGAGCTGACACCTAACAATTCTATTGTTATCGTGTCAGCTCTTATCATAAAAGAATCTGAGAGAAATTAATAATATTTTATCTTACTTAGTATATAAATGTTATTTGTTGTTTGTCATCACTTGTTTGACTGCTTCCAAGCCCTACAACCCTCAAACTAACACTTTTATTCTTATCTATTGTGTTAGTAAGATTCATTGTAGTGTTTTTATTGTTCTTGTATAACTTAATTGATGATGAATATGCCGCCCAACTACCTGATATATTAGAACGGACTTGTCCATAACAGTACTCCATTTTACCAAATCCAGATGCATTCTTTGCATACACTATTTTTCCTGTTGATGTTTTTGTATATATACCATGAACGCTCCAGATAGATGGATGTACATACATTGTCTTTAAAGTTCCAGCCGCCTCTGCCTTTGGAACACTCGTAGGAGCTATACAAAATATTGCCATTAATGCTATAACAAGAATCTTTACCTTCATTTTCATAATTACCCTCCCTTATTCCTCTCTCAGATCCTTTAAGATTCTTTGTCTTTTTAATTGAATAACATCCATAAAAATTGCCACTATCTGAATAAACAGAACAAATGCAAGCACCAGTGCTATGCTTTTCCAGCCATCAACTAACACAATATTTTTTGTTATTTCTGACAAATATAAGCGGCACAAAAGTGTCACTATAAAGACAGCTACAATAGATACAACAATTCCCTGACCAATCTTGGTCAGAAGCATCGGCAAAATAATACTGCTGTCTGTGCGGCCAATTGCCTTCAGGATGGCAAAGTTGTGTCTGCGTCGAACGAATGTCAGTGCATGAATATATAAAACTGCCAGGAAATTAATTACCATAATGATTACAAAAATTCCATAAGTACCACCCTGAATCGTTTTCTTATTATCCTGATCCCGGATGTAATCTGTCAAAGTATCAAAAAAAGAATATTCATATACAGGTGCATGTGTATTCAGAAACTCTGCTGCCTTTAACTCATAACCCGACTTTACATTTATATTAATAAGTACATTTGTATAATCGAATTGTTTTTTAAACAGCTCTTCAGGAACAATGATAGCGATTCCATTCTGATCCTTCCAGTTTAAGAATCTGCTTCTTCCGAAAACCGGTACTTCTCCCTCTGAAAATACCGGTCCTTCTTCCTCCTGACGACCCGCATACTTTAGTGTATCCGGGATATCATTTAAAATACAATCTTCTGTATTCTTATAATTATCAATTATGATCACTCCTCCAGATTGGACAAACTTATTATAGCTGACCTCCTGTGACATCTCTATTTTTCGGTTATATTGTTTTTCACTGACACCAACAATCTCACACCACACACCCTTTTCATCATCTGAAAATATCAAATCATCTGCATAGTCCATATTGATAAGAGAAGGATCAATGAAAAACTCACCCATAGTATCATAAACCTCATCATAGTAGGAAACGCCCGGTATCAGATTTTCAAAATCGTCCATATGACTGACATCATCGGATATTAGTGAAAACTGTACATCCTGACTTTCCTCAGACAATAACTGATATGATACATAACGATTTACCATAAGAACCAGCATCGTTACCATTCCGATCAAGACAAGAGACAGGAATGAAAATACCTTTTCATAATCTCCGGTATCCCGAATGGAATACCGCATCATGATATTTCCTTTTTCAGATCCACGTTTATCCTTTACCTTATAATTGTTCTTTCCACCTTTCATAATATCGATCATTTTCATTCTTGAACGATATATTAATACAGGACAGATTCCAACTATAAAATCCAATACACAGATTCCCCAAATGACCATATATGAAATTGGCTGGAACTGTGGAGCGAAATGTTCCAGTGGGATGGTTCGTAATGACTGTATAAGCTTAAAGATCAAAATGGTAATATATCTTCCAAGTATAAGTCCAAGCACACATCCAATAATTATCAGAATGAAACCCTCCAGGAAATATGCCGAAAAAATATAGCTATTTGAAAATCCAAGACTCATTAGGATTCCCTGCTGATTACTTCTTTCACTCATATACGACAGGAAAATATGAATACCAAGAATGAGTGAAGTAAGTATGATTAGTATGATAAAACCCATGAGGAGTTGTCCAATATTGGTATCCTCCAGCCCGCCTGATCTGTCAATCTCTATCGCATTCAGATCTCCATTTGTAATCATATGGTATCCTTCCATAAATCCATGGGCGGTATCACCATTAAAAATCTGTTTGGAACTCAGATCCATATATTTTTTTATTGCTTTATATCCCGGCTGATAGTCCCGTCGATCATTAAAATGAATATAGATGTTGTATAAATTTCCCCGTATACTTCCATTTACGATCGCAACCTTATAGACATCCTGTGTACTATAATCATAATCATTTAAAATTCCACTAATCGTATAGGTCTGATCCTTGAAGGTAACTGTGTCTCCCAGATCAAATTGTTTTGCAATATATACATTTTTGTATTTGGCTGTTGCCGATATAGCAATCTCATTTTCTTTTTGGGGAAAAATGCCCTTTTCTAATTGGTAATGATTCATAGTGATCGAAGCTGCATCACTATCCACGATGCATAATTCATTATTTACATTTGCAACTATTTTTTCTACACCAAGTGTTGCCTGATCCTTATACTGCTCCAATATCCAGTCACGAACCTTATATGTTACATTATGTAAAGTAATATTATATTCTCCATTTGTCTGATACGCATTTTGCAGCCGCATATCCTGAAATGATATATATGCATTGATCGAGAAAAAGATAAGCATAACAGAAAAACAAATACTTATAATTGCCCGAACCGCTTTTTTCCTGTTGTGCAGGATATTGTGAAATATCAATCGGCACTTCATATTGTTTCCCCTCCTTAATTCTGCTGGATTCTTCCGTCAACAAGATGAATACAGTGATCTGCCTGCTTTGCAATATCAGCATCATGCGTCACCATGAGCAAAGTCATGCCATATTCATTTGTTGTCTGTTTCAACAGATCAATGACCCGTCTGCTGTTCTCCGAATCCAGATTACCGGTTGGTTCGTCTGCCAGAATGATCCTGGGTTGATTGATCAATGCCCTCGCGATTGCAATCCGTTGTTGTTGTCCACCTGATAACTGATCCGGATATTTATTTAAAAGATCTTTTATATCTAATTGTTCTGTCAATGTATCAAAATAATCCTTCTTACATTTCTTTACACATTCATTTGCGATCATAATATTATCCCGACATGTAAGAACCGGTATTAACTGAAAAAACTGGAATACCATTCCAATCATTTCCCGACGATATCGTAAACAGTCTTTTTTACCATAGTCCAATATATTCCTGTCTTCAACCAATATGCTTCCAGAATCCGGCTTATCAATCAATCCGATCATATTTAATAATGTTGTTTTTCCGCTTCCACTTTTGCCTGTAATAACTGTAAATGTATTTTCCTGAATATCTGCACTAACGTCATTAAGCGCCAGACAACAGGAATCTCCTTCTCCATACTTTTTTGTCAAATGTTCTATTTTTATCATGATATCCACCTCTCTGCGCTCAATATTTTTATTTAACAAAAGCACGTCATATTTTCCATTTACAGTCGATTTTTCTTATTATAAACAACATGGAAAATATGACGTGTTTCATTATTTGAAAAATCACTTTCTACTTTTAGCCCCTCTAGCTAACCCTATGCTTATTGGCAAAAGCCGCTAATCCTTCAGGCTCTTCCGGCTGATAATACTTATTTCTACATATATCAGATACCAGTGGTGCGATCACCATAGCCACGGCACAGAGTTGTGCGCCAAACTTACAGATTAGTTTGGTTACTGTCTTCTTCATAAGTATCTCCCCCTTTCTTCTTTTTTGCCCTTTAATCACAACGGCTAAAGCCCAAACCGTGTCTTTATTTTAGCACATCTTTTTCAAATTGTGACGATTTTGGAGTGAGTGGTCGAAATTCGGGAGTGAACGGTAATTTTTGTACCATTCACTCCCGAATTTCGACCACTCACTCTAAAAAAATACATTTTTTACTATTTCATGTTATACTGATTTTATTAATAAAAAGGGGGATTTTTGCTGATGAAACAACCCGGAACATATCTGGCAGATATATTAACAGAAGACGGACAGATACCAAAAGAACAACAATCCATATATGCTTATCTCTTTGACTATCTGATCGAGTCTCTCTTATATGATATCATAGTTCTTATCTTCGGTCTGCTCGTCCATCGATTTGGCATTACCATTTGCTATCTTCTGGTTACTATCCCGATCCGTCATTTTGCCGGAGGCTTCCATGCAAATACAAGACTTGGGTGTACCCTGCTTTCATATGGCATTTATCTGGCGACTGTTTTTCTCGGTCCGGTTCTTGTACCATATATAGAACCTGTCGGGCTGCTTATTCTATATCTGATTTTCTGGGGTATGATCCTCCCTGTTGCACCGGTTGATACAAAGAACAAACGATTATCTGTAGATCAGCGAAAAAAATTATTTCACCGATGTATAATAACCTGTATAATTATGAGTATCCTTATGATCGTCCTCTATATATGCAGACAGATACTTTATATGGGAATGGTTACAATCTGTATGATGGAAGGCGTAATAAGTGTATACATCGGTATCTGGAAAAACAGGAGGAATTTATGACCTTTCGACTCGGCATCTGTGATGACACTCAGTTAGATATTGCCTGTCTGACAGAACACATTAAGCATTATATGATATCTTACAATATCCAATTTGAAATCGAATCATTCCAATCCGGCGAAGCCCTTTTACAGGCACAGCGGAAACATCCATTTCAGATTCTTCTGCTGGATATCGAAATGCCCGGAATCAATGGCATGACGATTGCAAGATATCTGCGTGATGAATTATATGATGAATCATTTATTGTATTTGTAACATCCTATCCTGAATACATGCAGGAAAGCTTTGAAGTACAACCATTTCAGTTTCTTACAAAACCGGTAAGCTATGTAAGAATTGAAAAATTACTGTCTGATATTATCCGTCGTTATCAACATTCACACATAACTAAAATTGTGATCGATACAAATGGAGAAGAACATCTGATCCCCGTTAATAACCTTTTATATATTCAGGCAGTGAAAGGTGAAAAACGGTATCTTGAATATCATCTGACTGATGCTATTCTATATGGCGAGGGAACCATTCAGGAATGGGAAAATCGTCTGGCAACACACAGCTTTTATTCAACTTATCGTGGATATCTGATCAACATTGGTCATATCCAGATCATTCAGCAGACACATGTTTTAATGGATAATGGTGAACAGCTTCCGATCAGCAGAAGAAAGATAAGTCCATTACAGCAGTTATATGCAGATCGAATCATACATGTATTAAACTAATTATTTTTATAGAGGAAAGAGAATCAATGTCAACATACATTACATTGTTAAGTTCTATAATTGATAACATCGTATTATATTTATACTTTCAGACGATGTTTGAAAAAAGAAAAGATAAAGTACGCTTTTACTGGCTGATACTTGCATTTTTATTATCTGATTTTATCTTCTGGAAGATAACTGCGCCTTTTAATGGTGATGTATCAAACATGGTTACCTTTTTCCGTACCTCACTGACAAATCTGAGGACCTTTCTTCTCTCTTTCTTTTTTGTCTCCGGGTTTATTTATCGTGTATTGGTAATTGTAAGCTACTCCATTATAATCTCAATCTGTGAGGAGCTTGCCTACTATATTATTGCTCATTTTACGGATGTTACGATCCAATTCGACACCCTCCCTGAGATAACATTTACATCCATTTCTTTTATATGTGATCTGTTAATAATCTTGATTATCATGATTATTCACATTATTAAGAAGAAAAAAGCCGGTGTAAAGTCAAAAAAATATGCAGCACTTCTGATTCTTATTCCAGCCTTATCCTGCATATTGGTTCTATTGCCATCCTTTTTCCACATGAATAAAACCAACCCTGATGCTTACCTGATCCTTGTTATCTTTCTGCTTATTATTAATATCGTAAACTACATTCTTCTTCAGAGCGTCTTAAAAGCTGAATCACTTGCCCAGGAAGCAGGACAGCTTACCGAGCAGGTAAACTATCAGCGACAGAAATACCAGCAGCTTGGAGATGCCTATAAAAACATTCGTGGATTCATGCATGATATCAAGAAGCATTTATTCTATATTGAGACCTGTGTAAATGAAGAACACTATGATCGTATCATTCCATATGCAAGAGAAACCATGTCCGATCTGGAAGCCAGATATTGTACTGTAAATACAGGAAATCTGGTCATCGACGCTTTTATAAGCAATCTTATGCTTCGGACTGCCCGACACAACATCAAACTCACAACCAAACTAAAAATCGACAATGACCTTGTTCCATGTGACGATTATCATATGACTATTATTCTTGGAAACCTGTTAGATAATGCATTAAATGCCTGTCTGGAAGAACAGAGTGGAGAAATCAATATCAATATTCAGACGATTGAACATACCTTTACGATCTATATTACAAATACCTACCATTTTCCTATTGGAGAAAAACCACCGGAAGATATAGAAAATCTGGACTTTATTCATGGATATGGTTTGAAGAATGTAAAAAATTCTGCTGAAGCCTGCGGCGGATTTTGCCTGATCAATTACGAAAATGGAATCTATTCCGTAACGGTTATTATTCCTGAAAAAAAGAGAACTACCTGAATCAAAAATATATATTCCTAAACCGAAAAAAAGCCCCAACCCAGCAGCTTCAAATATCTGCCAAATTAGGACTTTTGTAGTGGGCCGCCGGGGGCTCGAACCCCGCACACCCTGATTAAGAGTCAGGTGCTCTACCAAATGAGCTAGCGGCCCGAAGTCTTTTTTAATTTGTTATCTCGCCGACAACGAAATTGATTATATAACATAGTTTATCCAAATGCAAGCATTTTTTTCAAAAAATTTTAACTTTTTTTAATATCGGTTATTTGCATAGATTTTATGCGGATTTTTGTACTTTTTCCCTATTGATTTTTATCTTCTTCTATTGTAGCAGTGCGGTTTCTTTTCTCTATTACAACAATCCTGATTTAAAATCTTTTTTACTTCCTCATACCCCTTATACAGGCAGACACACCACCGGTTAAATCCTTTATTACAATAACTACGGGCTGTCACTTTTTTCTGAAATTTCTGATTCCGCATCGTTCACCCCTCCAAACCGAATTACTTTTTTCATCCATCAACGCCTTCCATCCTTCCGGTAAAAAAGTCCTCTATAACACATTATATGAAGAAACTGAAATAAGTTCCTTTATTTCGCAGATTTCCTTATGAAAACCCACGAAAAAACATAAAAAAAGCCGCCCTGCTATTTACTTTAAAACCCTAATATTGATATAATGGAACAATGAGCAATGCAGAATTATATATATGTAGAACGAGCGGAAGCTTGCTTACGGCGAGTTCTATATATATGTAATTCTATAGTGCGAAGCACTACAACGAGCCGTCAGGCGAGGTGGGCATTGCGAATTGACCACATAGTGGGCATTGCGAATTGACCACATGGTGGGCATTGCGAATTGACCACATAGTGGGCATTGCGAATTGACCACATGGTGGGCATTGCGAATTGACCACATGGTGGGCATTGCGAATTGACCACATAGTGGGCATTGCGAATTAAGATTATTTTGGAGGAACACCCTCGTGAGACTTAGAAACGTAAAAGGCTCCAGAGAGACAATTGCCGACAACAAATATGTCGTGCATGACGAAGAAAGCATGAAAGGCAAATGGAGCGAATTTTTTGGAAATACAAATCCTATCCACATCGAGATCGGTATGGGAAAAGGACAATTTATTATGGAGCTTGCCAGACAGAATCCGGATATCAACTATCTCGGTATCGAGAAATATTCCAGTGTTCTGGTGCGCGCCATCGAGAAACGTAAACAGGAAGAAAGCATGACAAATCTTTATTTTATAAGAATGGATGCCGAATATATCGAGAATGTCTTTGCAGAGAATGAAGTAGCAAATATCTACCTGAACTTCTCTGATCCATGGCCAAAAGATCGCCATGCCAAGAGACGTCTGACTTCAACTCACTTTTTCGAACACTACGATCATATTCTTGCGCCGGACGGATGCGTTATGTTCAAGACAGATAACCGCCCATTATTTGACTTCTCCTTAGAGCAGGTTCCGGAAGCAGGATGGACACTTGAAAACTACACATATGATCTGCACCATTCCGAATACAACGAAGGAAATATCATGACAGAATACGAAGCAAAGTTTTCTGCTCTTGGTACTCCGATCAACCGGCTGGTTGCATATCGAACAAAGAAATAGCATTGGAGAATAACCGTTCATGAAGATAAGAAAGAATCCAAAGGAAAACAGGACAAGACATGCAATTCCTGTCGTTATCCTGTCCACTGTTCTGTTATTTACCATGAGCGTTTTCTATATAGACAGCACGTCATCCTCTGCTGCCGGAACAGACCATTTGTTTCTTCCAGACAGTACAGTTACGAATACGGCATCTGATGACTCTACAAACGAAGGATCAGATAACAGCACAGATGAGGATGGAACAACTGAATACTTAGTTACAACCGAGTACCCTGACGAACCGGGCAAAGCACCGGAGCTTGCATCCAACTATGCCATCGTACTGGATGCAAATACTGGGAATATTCTATATCAAAAAAACGCTTTTGATAAACAGTACCCGGCAAGTATTACGAAGCTTTTGACCTTCTTACTTGCCATTGAAAATACAAAGCTGACCGATACTGTAACAATGTCACACGATGCCGTCTTCGGCATTGATCGAGGAAGCAGCCATATCGGTCTGGATGAAGGTGAACAAATCTCTATGGAGGATGCCCTCTATGGTATGATGCTGGAATCCGCAAATGAAGTTGCATGGGGCATCGGAGAATTTGTCTCCGGCGGAAGCATCGAAGATTTTGCTAAGATGATGAATGAACGTGCAGTCGAACTTGGCTGCCTTGGCACTCATTTTGTAAATGCAAACGGCCTGCCGGATGAGAATCACTATACGACCTGTTATGACATGGCGTTAATAACCAAAGCCTGTCTGAAACACGATGAATTCCGTAAAATAACAGGTACCAGAAATCACGTCATCGGACCGACAAATATCTGTGAGGAAGAACGTCAGCTCTGGCAACACTGCAAGATGACAAATCCTGACAGCAAATATTACTATGAATACTGTGAAGGTGGTAAGACCGGCTACACAAACGATGCATTAAATACCCTTGTTACCTGGAGTAAAAAAGGTGATACAGAACTGATCTGTGTTCTGATGAACTGCAATGGTGCGGCAAATACCTACACTGACAGCAAAGCCATCTATGAGTATTGCTTCCGGAATTATAGTCTCCAGACCCCTCTGGCCGACTATACCTTTGACAGCACCCAGACATCACAGACGCTTGATTATCTGAACTCCTATTACAAAGCTGATTCCGCTTCTGATATTACATTGCAGATTAATAAGGACTATAAACTGAATTTCAATAAAAATGATGATATTAAGAAATTAACTTACAGTATCGAATATAACAAAGAACCTGTAAAAGATGGAGATACTTATACCGTGGGGCATCTGATCCTCTCCTATGGAGGAAATATGATCGGAACAACAGATCTTACCGTAACCGGCTATAATCCGGATGGTAAACAGCTGTCATCAAAAAACACGGAGAATGCAGCTGATACTACAGTTGCAGCTTCAATAACAAAAAAGAAACTATTAATCCGTCCGTTATGGATCATTTTTGCAGCTCTGCTTCTTCTTGCCATATTATTTGTGATCTATCTGATCCATATAAAGAAGGCAAGAAAACGTCAGCGTGCGATTCAGGCAGCAAGAAGAAAACAATATGAAGAACGCCGACGACAGCTGCAGGAAACATTTGATAATGACCTTGACGAATAAGGTACAATAAAAACAACAAAACCTCTTATCGGTTATAGAGGAGAATGGAGAATATCATGGATATTTCAACAACGGAAAATCTGAAAACAGTGCGGGATTCCAATCAGGAAATGCTGGACTACTTCAACGGATTGTATGTAGCGAAGCTGGAACAGATCCAGTCTTTAAAAACAGAGCAGTTTGAATTGAAGATCAAAATTGATGAGCTTATGAAAACACTGGAGGTCTATTCCTTTAAAAACAGTGCCGGACATAATGTTTTTTCTCCATTTTCTACAACGACTACAACGCAGGAGGAAAAAGCAGCACAGATTGAACAGGAATTAAAAGAACTAAATGCTTCTGATGCTGAACTTACGGCAAATATCCATAGCTTACAGGCTGATGCTGACGAGCTGAAAAGCAGGATCACTCTCCTTCATACAGCGACCAGAAAACTGGATACTTTCTTGGACGAACTGGCAGATGAATTCACAAAAGAATCAACTGCACTTGAAGATGATGAATCTACCGAAGAAAATCTTCCGGTTATCAATCATGGATTCAATATCTTACGTCTGAAGAAATACGATCAGGACAAATTGGTACAGACCCTACATACCGATATTCTGGATCAGCTAGATCGAACCAGACATACTCTGGATTCCCTGTCATGGTTGATCAAATCCGATATCAACCGGGCAACAGTCACCCTTGATGAACTGATTGAAAGGACAATTTCCATGAAAGATTCTCTGAATGCTATCCTTTCAGGACTTACCGGGGACATCGATACGTCTGTACCGATTGAAACCTTGTTAAGGGATACCATTTTCCGATATAAAGACACTCACCCGGAATGTGTCATTGAATCTGACATTGACTGTCCGGACGCTTTGATCGAGATTCCGGAAATTATCACAATCAGTCTGATCCGTATACTGTGTGAATGTCTGGACAATGTATATAAGCATGCAAATGCAAATCGTATTGATATCAATATTCAGATTCTTAGCGATCAGATATCGGTACATATCAACGATAACGGCATCGGCATTGATAAGAATTACAGTCACACCTCTCCATGGAACAGTGGACTTCACCGCATTCAGGAGCTTATTTATCTGTTAAATGGACAACTTAAGATAGATGGTGATATCATTAGTGGAACAGATATCCGTTTTTCTATCCCAATTGAAATAATGTAGATTATGGGTTCTCCCCCTTAATTATGAAATGAAAGAAAAATAAGGACATTTCCTTAATATATAAGAAAGAATTTGAAAGGACAACCTTAATTATGAAAGAAAAAATCGTAAATCTGATTGCAGATCATGTAGAAGGCATGACTGCTGAAGAAATAGCAACCTTTATTGAGATACCACCAAAGCAGGAGCTTGGTGATTATGCATTTCCTTGCTTCAGACTTGCAAAGACTATGCATAAAGCACCAAATCTGATTGCAGCCGATATCAAAGAAGCTATCGGTGATGTTGATTTTCTCGATAAGATTGATGTTCAGGGTGCATATCTAAACTTCTTCGTAAAGAAAGATATCTTTGTCCAGACTATGATCGAAGCTGCATTAAAGGACAACTTTGGTGGTTCAGACGAAGGTGCAGACAAGGTTATCTGTATCGATTACTCCTCGCCAAACGTAGCAAAGAACTTCCACGTTGGACACCTCAGAACTACTATCATAGGTAATTCCCTCTATAAGATCTATTCCAAACTCGGCTATAAAGTAATCCGTATCAACCACTTAGGTGACTGGGGTACACAGTTTGGTAAGCTGATCGTTGCATATAAGAACTGGGGCACAAAGGAAGCAGTTGAGAAAGATGGCGTTGCCGAGCTTATGCGTCTCTATGTGAAGTTCCATGAAGAAGCAGACAAGAATCCGGAGCTTGTAGATGAAGCAAGAGCATGGTTCAGCAAGATGGAACATGGTGATGAAGAAGCACTTTCAATCTGGCAGTGGTTCAAGGACATCAGTCTTGTAGAATACAAACGTACCTATGATCTTCTGGGTATGGATTTTGATTATTATCTCGGTGAAAGCTTCTATCGTGACAAATGCCAGGACGTTGTTGACCAGTTGACAAACGCGAACCTGTTAAAGGAAAGCGAGGGTGCTATGATCGTAGATCTGTCCGACTATGATATGGCTCCATGTATCGTTACAAAGAAAGATGGAAGCTCCATCTATGCAACCCGTGATCTGGCTGCTATCTTCTATCGTAAGAATACCTATCATTTCACAAAATGCTTATATGTAACCGGACAGGAACAGAAGCTGCATTTTGCACAGGTGTTCAAAGTAGTAGAGCTTCTCGGAAATGACTGGGCGAAGGATTCTCTGGTTCACATTCCGTATGGACTGGTAAGCTTAGAGGGTGCAAAGCTTTCAACCAGAAGCGGAAATATCATCTACGCAGAAGACATCCTGCATGATGCAATTAAAAAGAGTTTTGAAATCATCTCAGAAAAGAGTCCAAACCTTCCTGATAAAGAAGAAGTTGCCAAGATCGTCGGTGTTGGCTCTGTTCTTTTCAATGACCTTTATAACCAGCGTATCAAAGATGTATCCTTTAGCTGGGACAAAGTATTGAACTTTGATGGTGAGACCGGTCCTTATGTTCAGTACACCCATGCAAGATGCTCCAGCGTTGTAAGACTTGCTGAGAATTTTGATCCTGCAAAGCCGGTTGATTATAGCACGATCTCTGAACCGGACGCTATGAATCTCTTAAAAGAAATCAACCGTTTTCCTAAGGTTGTATCGGATGCAGCAGAGAAATACGAACCATCTGTTGTTGCAAGATTTGCTGTAGATGTTGCTCAGGCATTTAACAAATTCTACAACTCTACACGTATCAACGTGCCGGAGGAAAATGTAAAGAATGCCCGTGTCATGCTCACATACCTTACAAAGAAAACACTTCACGATGCATTAGATCTCCTTGGAATCAATGCACCGGAAGCTATGTAAATCAGGTGATCTTTCATGTCTAAACGATTAAATAAGACAATTAAATGGGATAAACTCGATAATACAGCCAATCTGTTTCCTGTCATTGTAAGTGAAAATGTAAGTAATGTTTACCGCATTTCCGTTACATTGACAGAAGACATCGATGCAGAACTTCTGCAAAAGGCATTGGACAAGATTCTTCCATTTTTTGATGTGTTTAATCACAAACTAAAAAATGGTATTTTCTGGTATTACTTTGAAGCAAATAATCAGCCTGCTCCAAGGGTAATACCGGAAGATACATATCCTTGTCTGTATATCAATCCCTATACAAATAACGAATATCTGTTCCGTGTTACCTACTATCAGAAGCGGATCAATCTGGAAGTATTTCATGTCCTAACAGACGGAAATGGTGCTCTTATTTTTCTGAAGGAACTGACTTACCAGTACCTCCGGTACAAATACCCGGAACTTGCTGAAAAAGCAGGTAATACCTTAAATGCAGATTCCTCGTTGGATATCGAGGACAGCTATAAGAAGAACTATATACGACCTGCCAAACGTTCCTATAAGACGGAAAAAGCAGTTATCTTAAAGGGGGAAAAGCTGCCATTTAATCATTTTGCTATCCTGCACGGCTACATCCCGGTTGCCGAGATCAAACAGGCGGCAGCAAAATATGGCGTAACCATCAACCAGTATCTGCTCGGTACATTTACATGGGCAATCTACAAAGAATACCTGAAGGGTCAACCTTCCAAGCGTCCGATCAGCACCGTTGTTCCTGTAAATCTTCGCCCATATTTTAATTCCAATACAACGAAGAACTTCTTTGCCGTTGTCTCCGCTTACTTCAAGCCGGAGAAGGATACTTATACATTTGAAGATGTTCTGCACATCATCGCAGATAGTCTGAAGGAACAGATCAATAAAGAAAATCTGGAGAAGCTGTTATCCTATAACGTTTCCAATGAAGTGAATTTTATCATCCGTGCCGTTCCGCGTGTCTTTAAGAGCATCGCCATGCGCCGTATTTATAAAGCTTCATTAAAAGCAAATACATCAACGATCACAAACCTTGGAGTTGTATCCGTTGATGATATGTATAAGGAATATATCGACCGCTTCCATGTCGTTCTGTCAATGTCCAAAGGACAGTTCATCAAAGGAAGTGTCATCAGTTATAAGGATACACTGGTCTTCACCTTCAGCTCTGCCATTCGTGAAACATTTATACAAAAAGAATTCTTCCGCCAGATGGTTCGAGACGGAATTCATGTATCGATAGAAAGTAACGGGGTGTATTATGAGTAAATGTAGACGTTGTAACATAGATGTTCTGGATCACTCCCTTTCATGTCCTTTATGTAACGGAGTTCTGGAATATGATCCGGTGAAAGATCCGGAAAGTGAAAAAGACTTTCTTGACCATAGTCAAGGAACCGGTGAGAAGTCAAAATCTGTTATGTATCCGGATATTACGCCCGCAATGCGTCGTATGCGGTTTGTTATTAAACTGACAATATTTTGCAGTATTGTTGTAGAAGGTGTCCTTATTCTGATCAATTACCTGACATATTCGAAGGTAAAATGGTCAGCCCTGTGCGGAATCGGACTTGCATATGCCTGTTTTTCACTGATCTATTCATTTAGGCACAATAAGAGTCATCGAAAGAAAATGCTGGTACAGGCAATTTTCATCATGCCCGTTCTTGTATTGATTGATTATATACTTGGATATACCGGATGGTCAATCGACTTCGCAATACCTTGTGTTATTGCAATGCTAGACATTGCAATTCTTGTTTTGATGATTATTAATACCGAAAATTGGCAATCCTATATTTTATTACAGGTATATATCATTATTATTTGTGTGATCCTGACAATACTTATGCTTACCGGAAAGTTTTTTAAACATGATTTCTTTATGATCATTGCAGATGTTATGAGTGCTCTGTTGCTCGGTGGTACACTGGTATTCGGAGATCGACCTGCAACAACAGAACTAAAACGTAGATTTCATGTATAAAATTATATTTCATATATAGATTTATATTTCATATACAGATTTATATTTCATATATAGAATTATATTTCAAGCATAGGATATTATTTTATAAATGACATCACAGGTAATAACCTACAAATACAAATTATCTTATAGTAAAAGCAGTGCCAGCAATTATTTTTCGTTGTGCACTGCTTACTATTAACTAAATTTAGAAAGAGAGATTTTATTAAATGGCACTTTTAGATAAATTAACCTCCGGTTCTTCCTCATCTCCTGATAATTCCGGAATGAGCAAACAAGCAAAACTTGTATGTGAACTGGTCGCAGATTTCAATAGTAACAACCTTCTTACACAGATTAGAAATAACAATCGTTCCAAAAGCGACATTGATAAAACATATAAATATCCGGATCATTTTACCAGCGAATTAATAGAAACAAAGAATTTCAAAATGGAAATGTTAAAATGGAAAAATTCCCATAATCCATATGTCATCCTTCAATTTCATGGTGGCGGATATGTCGGAGCTTTTAAGACACAGTACCGTATGTTTGCCGGTTTATATTCAGAGCTTGGGAAAGGCGCATCTGTTCTTTCCATTGATTATCGTGTTGCCCCGGAGAATCCATATCCAGCAGCTTTAAACGATGCCTTATATTCATATGACTGGCTGTTAACCCATGGCTACTCTGAAAACCATATCATTCTGGCCGGTGATTCTGCCGGTGGCGGATTAGCTATGGCATTATGCCATTATCTTGCAGATCGAGATCGTATTCTTCCTGCCGGAATCGTAGCTATGTCTCCATGGACAGACCTGACAGCAAGTGGTCCATCCTATACAGAGAATTTTGAGATTGATCCACTTTTTGGAAATACAAATGAAAGCTTAATCTACAACAGTGTTTATCCGGGAGCTCATGACTCAAGTGATCCTTATATCTCACCATTGTTTGGTGATTTTACCGGTTTTCCTCCGATGCTGATTCAGGTTGGATCTAATGAGATGCTTTTATCTGATTCTGTTCTTGTCGCTGAAAAAGCAAAAGCCCAGGGTGTAAAAGTTCGTTTATCCATATATGAGAATATGTTCCATGTTTTTCAAATGGGTATGACCCTTATGCCGGAATCCAAAAAAGCCTGGGTGGAGGTTTCTAAATTCTTAGAGCAATTAATGATATTCTAACAGATATATAGAATAAACGGATAGGATACTCTTACACATAAAAATTTAGTAAGTAAACAAACATAAGATAGGATTGTCTTACTATAAAGAAGCAATCCTATTTTATGTTTCACGTGAAACACAGACATATTTTTTATTATTATATGTTTCACGTGAAACACAATCATACTTGTTTATCATTACTTGTTTCACGTGAAACACAGCGAGGAATTCATCTCACGAGAACATCTTTTTTAATTTTTTCTACATTTTTCAAAATAATAGTAGATATTTCTACATATTAGTGTTATAATAAGTCCATCGAAACGCAGTCTATACGTTTTGATAAGATTGATGTGACTACACATAATATAGCAAAATTTAATCCCCCCCTTTTTTTAAATTGCTCTTTCCGGAGCCCGCTATATCATGTTACGTCACATCTTTCCTTTTATATAGACATTTTCTTGTACCCGTTCTGCTAATTTATTTTTTAATTAGTGTGACGGGATTTTATAATATATAGAGATTTTTTCATTTCAATAATTCTATTATAGTGATATAATGGACAAGGAAAAAATAATACAACAAAGTAAAAAATAAATTTGTAAATAAAATGTTTCACGTGAAACATCTGTTATTAGACTTTAAGAAGGAGATTATCAACAAGTGGGAAGAATAATCGCAATTGCCAACCAGAAAGGTGGCGTAGGAAAAACTACAACTGCAATTAATCTTGCAGCCTGCCTTGCAAAAAAGGGAAAGAAGGTATTAGCTGTAGATATGGATCCACAGGGTAATATGACAAGTGGTCTCGGTATCGATAAGAATGCACTTGAATACAGTGTATATGATATGCTAAATGGCGATTGTAACCTTGGCGAATGTATGATTATTGATGCCTATCCCGATATCAAAGGTTTGAATCTATTACCTGCAAGTCGAGAACTCGCAGGTGCTGAAGTAGAATTTGTTACGGTAGAAGACCCACAATATGTCCTTAAAAATCATCTTAAAAGTGTAAGGCGAAAATTTGATTACATCATTATAGATTGTCCACCTGCTCTCGGAATGTTAACTGTCAATGCCTTAACTGCAGCCAACACAGTATTAGTTCCTATTCAGTGTGAATTTTTTGCTCTGGATGGATTATCACAGTTAATCTATACAGTAAATTTGATTCGAAAACAGCTTAACCGTTTACTAACGATTGAAGGAATCGTATTCACTATGTATGATTCACGAACAAATCTTTCTATGCAGGTTGTAGAAAATGTAAAAGAAAATCTGAATCAGCATATCTATAACACTATGATTCCCAGAAATGTACGTCTGGCAGAAGCACCAAGTTATGGAATGCCTATAATTGAATATGACCCAAAATCTGCTGGAGCTGAACACTATATGATGCTTGCAGATGAAGTAATCGAAAATGATTATTATAAATAAAATACAGGAGGAAAATCATGCCCACAAAAAAAGGTTTGGGAAGAGGTCTGAATCAACTGATTCCCACAGGCGATGAAGCAAGAACGAAATCCAAATCTACTCCTGGCGAAACAACAAAAACCATTACAAAAGAAGTTGTAAAGGAAGTTGTAAAAGAAGTAGAACAAAAAGTTAAGATAACACAGATTGAGCCAAATAAATCTCAGCCCAGAAAGCAATTCGATGAAGATGCATTACAGGAACTTGCAGATTCTATCAAACAGTATGGTGTATTAGAACCCCTTATTGTTACAAAAAAAGGCAAATTTTATGAGATTATTGCCGGTGAACGCAGATGGCGCGCAGCCAGACTTGCCGGTGTAAAAGAAGTTCCTGTCGTCATTCGGGAATATACAGATCGTGAAATTATGGAGATTTCTCTCATTGAAAATATTCAACGTGAAGATCTGAACCCAATTGAAGAAGCTCTGGCATATGAAAGCCTGATTAATGAATATAGTCTGACTCAGGAAGAAGTTGCTGAAAAGGTGTCCAAGAACAGATCAACTATCGCAAATTCTCTTCGTCTCTTAAAATTATGCGACGAAGTACGTCAGATGATTATTGAAGATAAACTAACAACCGGTCATGCTCGTGCACTAATTCCGATTGAAGACGCTGAATTACAGACAGAAGCGGCCAATTTTATCTTTGATAATAAACTTAGTGTTCGCGACACAGAGATTTATATTAAAAAGCTTTTAAGTATTCCGAAAGAGTCGAAAGAAAATATTGTAGCCACAAACGATTTATCTATCTTCTATAATGATATTGAAAGTCGTTTAAAAGATATTTTGGGTGCAAAGATAGCTATAAAATCAAAGAACAATGAAAAAGGAAAAATTGAAATAAATTACTATTCTCAGGATGAATTGGAAAGAATAACAGAGATGTTATATTCCATCAACAGAGAATAAACGGAAAGGAACTATATCAGATGAACAATACATTACTTGATAAGATTGGTCTGGATCCTGCTATCCTTTTCATCATTTTATTCATTTTAATCATCACCCAGTTTATATTTATATTCTATATACTGGCAAATATACGAAAAAGAAATAAAGATATCAAACGTCTTCTAAACGGGAAAACAGCAGGCGATATGGAAGACATTATTCTTGATCGTTTTGCTGAAATGGACGCTGTTAAAAATAATTCCAAACGTCTTACAAAGGAACATAAAGAGATACAGGAAACTCTTGCCTCCTGCATAAGTAAGATTGGTCTTGTAAAATACGATGCCTTTGAAGGAATGGGCGGAAGTCTCAGCTTTGCTATTGCATTTATGGATAGCAATAACAATGGTATTGTTCTAAACTGTATGCATTCCAGAGAAGGATGTTTTGCATATGCTAAAGAATTGATTCGCGGAGAATCTTATGTTGCTCTCTCCGATGAAGAGAAAGAAGCAATTGAACGTGCAAAAACTCTGGATGAAGAAATTGAAGATATTATAGAACAATAATAATTTTCAGAACAATAATGACTTTAGTCAAAAAAATATAAAAACATATGGATATACAATATTCATATAAACTAGGAGGAATATCAAAAAATGATAGACATTAAATTTTTAAGAGAGAATCCAGATGTCGTAAAACAGAACATTAAAAACAAATTTCAGGACAGCAAGCTCCCACTTGTTGATGAGGTAATTGAACTCGATGCACAGGCAAGAGCTACACAGCAGGAAGCAGATGATCTGAGAGCAAATAGGAATAAACTGTCCAAGCAGATTGGTGCTTTAATGGCTCAGGGTAAAAAGGAAGAAGCTGAAGAAATTAAGAAACAGGTAACAGAACAGGCTGAGCGTTTATCAGAATTACAGGAAAACGAAACAGAACTTCAAGCAAAAGTAAAAGAAATCATGATGGTCATTCCAAATATCATTGATCCATCAGTTCCTATCGGTAAGGACGATTCCGAAAATGTAGAGATTGAACGCTTTGGTGAGCCGGTCGTTCCTGATTTTGAGATTCCATATCATTCAGAGATCATGGAACATCTTCACGGACTGGATCTTGATTCAGCAAGACGTGTAGCAGGAAATGGTTTCTACTATCTGATGGGTGATATTGCAAGACTCCATTCTGCTGTTATCTCTTATGCAAGAGACTTCATGATTGATAGAGGATTTACCTACTGTGTTCCTCCTTTCATGATTCGAAGCAATGTAGTTACAGGTGTTATGAGTTTTGCGGAAATGGATGCGATGATGTATAAGATTGAAGGCGAAGATCTTTACTTGATCGGTACATCCGAGCACTCCATGATTGGTAAATTCATCGATCAGATTATTCCGGAAGAAGAACTTCCAAAGACATTAACAAGCTACTCTCCATGTTTCAGAAAAGAAAAAGGTGCTCATGGTATTGAGGAACGTGGTGTATATCGTATTCATCAATTTGAGAAACAGGAAATGATCGTTGTCTGTAAACCGGAAGAAAGCAAGATGTGGTTTGATAAATTATGGCAGAATACAGTTGATCTTTTCCGTTCACTTGATATTCCTGTTCGTACTCTGGAATGCTGCTCAGGTGACCTCGCAGATTTGAAAGTTAAATCACTGGATGTAGAAGCATGGTCACCACGTCAGAAGAAGTACTTTGAAGTAGGAAGTTGTTCAAATCTGGGTGATGCTCAGGCAAGAAGACTTCAGATTCGTGTAAAGGGCGAAGATGGTAAGAAGTATCTTGCACATACCTTAAATAATACTGTAGTTGCTCCACCTAGAATGTTAATTGCCTTCCTCGAGAACAACCTTCAGGAAGATGGCTCAGTAAGAATTCCAGAAGTACTTCGTCCATACATGGGTGGCAAGGATAAAATTGAAGCTTAATTATATAAAACAGACTTTTTTGACCATAGTAAATTAGACTAAATTATAAAAATGTAAGACAGGAGGTGTCTGTATGCACAGTTATCTGCGTTCAATTGGTTTTTCCGATATAAAAAACAGAAGGCAATTGACTCCGATCACAAAAGAAATCATTGCCTATCCAACAACAAGAAATATTATAACTGTTGATGCAGACACACGTCTTGTCCAACTGACCAAAGACTTTGGAGAAGGCTTTGGCATTTCACTTGTTGGTGAAATGGATATCGACAACACAGTTTCATTTGAATATTACTTTCCTTATGTTCGCAGTTCTTCCGTAATGAATCAGGAACGCATCTATATAGAAAAGCACGGAGATAAAGAATCTTTTGCCGGTGTATGTGAGGATTATAATCTCGGCATGACACTTATCTTCTTTCTTACCAATGTTTCCGACTATGCAAATACAAAATGGATGAACTACTCCAACCATCTGATCAATAAGGCTTATATGTCCGGTCTGTCTACAAATGGTAAGATCATACTTGATATAGAACAGCTTCCACCATCAACAAAAGAACACAATCATTCTTCTGCTAACCGAAACAAGTTAATTGAAGCTGCCAGACAAGGTGATCGCACCGCAATGGAAAGTCTTACGTTGGATGACATGGATATCTATACACAGGTAAACCGTCGGTCACATTATGAAGACATTCTTTCTATTGTAGAAACAAATTTCATGCCATATGGTATTGAGACAGAACATTATTCTATTATAGGAAATATTCTGGACTACACCTTATGTAAGAATGATTATACAAATGATAATGTCTATCTTCTGAACGTGGAAACAAATGAAATGCTTATGACCATAGCCATTAATGAAAAAGATCTTCTCGGGCTACCGGCTCCGGGGCGCCGTTTTAAAGGTGAAATCTGGCTGCAGGGAAATGTCATTTTTTAAAAATTGACATTTCTAATATTCTTAGGTATCATAGTAATGTTAGGGTTTCTATAAAGTTTAACTCGTCTGCATTTGTAGCTCAGCAGGATAGAGCGTCCGCCTCCTAAGCGGAAGGCCGTGGGTTCGAATCCCGCCAGGTGCATTTTTTATGAAATTCTTATATTTTAAATTATTTTCAGAATTTCATAGATGTAAATTAATTAATTTGAAAGTATACGACAGTTATTTTCATATAACAAATCAAAGGATCAATACACATGAACTATATCGTAATGGATCTTGAGTGGAATCAAAGTTATTCCGGTCATATCGGAGAACATCCCCGAATGCCTTTTGAAATTATCGAAATTGGTGCAGTTAAAGTAGATAAGAACTATCGCATCATTGATGAATATTCCAGTTTGATAAAACCCCGGATCTATAAAAAATTACATTCAAAAATCAGAACCATTTTAAATTATGATGAAACGGATCTGGCAAAAGGAAGAGGATTTAAAGAAGTCTGTACGGAATTTCTGGAATGGTGCGGTAAAGATTATATCTTTTGTACCTGGGGTCCCATGGATCTTACCGAATTACAGACAAATATGGCTTTCTACTATATGGACAAGCTTCCTCGTCCTTTGAAATTTTTAAATCTTCAGCAGATATATGCAAACATGGTCGATCCAACCGGTTCTACCGTCAGTAAACTGGAAAAAGCAGTTGCAGATTTTAATATACCGGAAGATGAACCTTTTCATTCTGCTGTAAACGATGCCAGATATACCGCTCTTGTTTTAAAAGAGATGCATCCAAGAAATTTGAAAGATTTATACAGCTTCGATCTGTATATTCATCCTACAAAAAAGGAAGAGGAAATTGTAGCCATACATAATAATCAGTATGAATACATTACAAGAGAATTTTCAAGCAAGCAGGAAGCAATGGACGATGAAGATATTACCTGTATAAGATGCTACAAATGTAACAAGAAGATCAATAAGAGGCTTGAATGGTTTTCAAACAGTCCGTCTTCTTACATCTGTGCAGGGAAATGCTGGCACCATGGTTATTTCAGTGGAAAGATAAAATTTAAACCACTTGATAACGGAAAATACTATGTTGTTAAAACAATTAAACCAATAGATAAAAACGGTGTTGAAGCTATCAAACAAAAACAGACAGAAATTCGAGAGAGACGTAAAGAAAAACGGCACACTCGTGCTACAAGATAATATTCTAACATTTGATAATAAAACGAACAGATCATTTTTCTGTATATTTTCCTAATAAAAATGGAGCAGGTTTACAAATACCTGCTCCATTTTTATATAATGTCTTTCATTGATATTATATATTTTTCATATTATATATTTTCATTTCTACTATACTTTTTTATTTTTCTTTCATTCCAAGAGGCTTCTTTGTCGCTGTTCCTGCTTTTCTTGGATACTCCTCCGGTGTTGCTGCTATCTTCTTCACGAAGACAAAACAACGCTCCATATCCGTATCAGGTATCGTTGTATGGAAGATATTCTCTACCTGTCCTCCAAGGATACGAATGGCTTTCTTTCCTGCATGGATCTCTTCATCCAGTCCGGATGCCTTATATGGAATAAAATATCCACCTGTCTTAACAAATGGCATACAAAATTCCGATAAAGAAGAAAGATTGGCAACTGCCCTTGATACCGCAAGATCATACTTCTCACGATACTGTACATTTCTTCCACCATCCTCAGCTCTGCTGTGAACAGCTTCTATATCATCCAGCTCAAGCGTGCGGATAACTTCATTTAAAAACTTTACACGCTTATTCAGGGAATCCATCAAAGTTACCTTTAATCCCGGAAATGCGATCTTAAGCGGTATTCCGGGAAATCCTGCTCCGGTCCCTACATCTATGACTGATAAAGATTCATCCAGCTTTTTATATTTTGCAAGTAGAAGACTATCTGCAAAATGCTTTATAATGACATCTTCCTTCTCTATGATGGCTGTCAGATTCATAACCTTATTCCACTCTACCAGAAGCTCATAATATTTCTGAAACTGTTCTAACTGATGATCACTTAATTCAATATCTATCTTCTTTGCTACTTCATATAGTCGATCCATATTTATGGTATCCTTTCTATATATTTCTGAACATATATATTACATCTCATATTATATGCTTTCAAAAATAACACTTACCTACAGATAATTTTATATTATCTTCATATCTGCTTTTTTATTTATTTTCAGGCTCTACGGCATGCTGCTTCATCTTCAGATAAACCAGCAGCACAGATATATCTGCCGGTGATACACCGGAGATTCTGGATGCCTGACCGATATTTTCCGGCTTGATATCCTTTAACTTCTGTCTGGCTTCTTTTCGAAGATTCGACACATCATCATAATTCAGATCAGCCGGGATCATTCTCTTTTCCAGCTTCTTAAACTGATGTACCTGTTCCGTCTGTCTCTTGATATATCCTTCATACTTGATCGATATATCAATTTGTTCGATCACATCCGCAGGCAACGGCTGTCTCTCCGGATCGATTGGTGCAATCTTCTCATAAGAAAGCTCCGGTCTGCGGATCAGCTCTGCAAGACTTACTGCTGTCTTTAACTCCGTTGTTTCCATAGAACGCAAGAATTCCTGAATCTTACTGTTTCCGCCAACCATCGTTTCATTTAAACGCTTTGTTTCTTCTTCGATCATTGTACGTTTCTGACAGAATTTCTCATATCTCTCATCGTCGATCAGCCCGATTTCATGACCTATATCGGTCAGTCGAAGATCCGCGTTATCCTGTCTTAACAGCAAACGATATTCTGCTCTGGAAGTCATCATTCGGTAAGGTTCTTTTGTCTCCTTTGTAACCAGATCATCGATCAACACACCTATATAAGCCTGTGAACGATCCAGTACAACAGGCTCTTTTCCAAGCACCTTTCTGGCTGCATTGATACCGGCCATAAGTCCCTGTGCTGCCGCTTCCTCATAACCGGAGCTTCCATTTAACTGACCTGCTCCAAATAAGCCTTCCACATCCTTAAATTCCAGTGAATGCTTCAGATTGATCGCACTGATACAATCATACTCAATCGCATAAGCATTTCTTACGATCCTGACATTCTCAAGTCCTTTCATGCTCCGTATCATCTTATACTGAACATCCTCCGGGAGAGAGCTGGACATTCCGCCCATATACATCTCATTTGTAAATTCACCCTCCGGCTCTATAAAAATCTGATGTCTCGTCTTATCCGGAAACTTCATAACCTTGTCCTCGATCGAAGGGCAGTATCTAGGTCCTGTACCTTCGATCACACCGGAAAACAATGGAGAACGGTTGATATTCTCACGAATGATCTCATGTGTTTCCTCATTTGTATAACAAAGCCAGCAGGATACCTGATCCCTCTTGATATCTTCTTCTGTATTTGTAAATGAAAATGGAACGATATGCTCATCACCCTTTTGTTCCTCCATCTGAGAGAAATCAATCGTTCTCTTATCCAGTCTTGCAGGTGTACCTGTCTTAAACCGGCGGATACCGATTCCGGCTTCTTTCATGGAATCCGACAAATGATTGGCTGCCATAAGTCCATTTGGTCCTGTATGATTTACGACATCTCCATAGATACATCTTGCTTTCAGATAAGTACCTGTACAGAGAACAACTGCCTTTGCATAATAGGTTGCACCGGAAAATGTCTTAACACCCTTAACCACGCCGTCTATTACCATCAGCTCTGATACCTCAGCCTGACGTAATACCAGATGATCGGTATTCTCTAATGTATGTTTCATTGTACGGGAATAATTTGACTTATCTGCCTGCGCTCGAAGAGAATGAACAGCAGGTCCTTTTGATGCATTTAACATTTTGGACTGAATATAAGTCTTATCAATATTCTTTCCCATCTCCCCGCCGAGTGCATCCAGTTCTCTTACCAGGTGTCCTTTCGAGCTTCCACCTACGTTTGGATTACAGGGCATCATGGCTACACTGTCCATACTAACTGTAAAAAGAATCGTTTCAAGTCCAAGCCGAGCAGAAGCAAGTGCAGCTTCACAGCCTGCATGACCGGCCCCCACAACTACCACATCATAATTTTCTTCAACCACTGGCATTTATCCATCCTCCTATTTACCCATGCAGAATTCTTCAAATATCTTATCTGCAAGATCATCTCTGTTCGTTTCTCCTATAATAAGCCCCAGATGTTCATAAGCATCCATCAGGTCAATTGAGAAGAAATCCTCCTCCATACCCATATCAATGCTTTCTCTTACCTTTAAAAGACTTTCTTCGGTCTTCATCAGTTCTTCTTTATGTCTCGCATTTGTAATGTACAACTGGTCATTATAATCCAATTCTCCGGAAAAGAATTTGTCATTTAACAGATCATATAACTTTTCTTTTCCATCTCCTGTAGAAGCAGATAATTCTACGATATCACAACCAAGCTCGCATGTTATCCACATTTTATCCACAACTGTTTGTAAGTCGTTTTTATTCATAACGGCAATGACATTCTTGCCCTTAATCTCTGATATTATCTGCTTATCGTTGTCATCTAACGGTACAGATCCATCGATCACATATAAGATCAGATCTGCCTGTGATGCAAATTTCAGTGCTTTATCCACACCCATCTTTTCCACAATATCTTCTGTATCGCGAATACCTGCTGTATCCACAATGTTCAGTATAATACCATTTATGTTGACAACTTCTTCTAATGTATCTCTTGTCGTTCCTGCAATATCCGTAACGATTGCTCTGTTTTCTCCCAGAAACATGTTGAGAAGTGAGGATTTTCCGGCATTAGGCTTACCAACGATAACAGTCTTGATTCCCTCTTTTAATATTCTTCCGTTATCAAAAGTTCGCAATAATTTATCCACATTATCACCCAATTTATCCACAATTATTTGTAGTTTTTGTGGATAACCATCCAGACTGTAATGTTCCGGATCATCAAGTGCCGATTCTATAAACGCTACATTATATAAAATCTGTTCTCTCATATCTATGATCTGATTCTTCAGATCACCACGCAGCTGCATAAGAGAAGATTTCACCGCAAAGTCATTCTTCGCACTGATCAAATCCATAACTGATTCTGCCTGTGACAGATCGATCCTTCCATTTAAGAATGCCCTTTTGGTAAATTCTCCCGGTTCTGCAAGTCTTGCACCATTTTTAATTACTGCAGCAAGTACATTTCTTAATACAACCATTCCTCCATGACACTGCAGTTCACACACATCCTCACATGTATAAGTATGCGGAGCACGCATCAGAAGCAGAATACCTTCATCCAGCTCTTTATCGCCATCATATACCTGTCCAAATGCTGCCGTGTAGCTTTTCATGCTTTCTATTTTTTTTTCTTTATTTGCCGGTCTGAACACCTTTGAAGCGACTTCAACTGCATTCTTACCACTGATCCTTATAATACCAACTCCGGCATTTCCCATACCGGTTGCGATCGCGGCGATCGTATCATTTACAAGCATATGATTTCTCCTGTTTCTATCTGATCAATATTCTACATATCGTTTACTGTCATGACAGATATCATGTATTTTATCTTATCATGTTATTTTATTTATACTAACATACTTTTAGATAATACACCTATACATACTTTTTTTCTATCCCTAAAAAAAATTTCCGGAAGCCGATTCACCAGAGCCGTTACCCTGATTCTTCGTTTTCCGGAAATCATATTTTTTCAGAAATTCATATTTACATATGTTTTTCTGTTTTTATACAAGTATCTGTTAGCAAAATACTTTATTATTTGTTATTTCTGTCGTATTTTTTTAAATATACGATAACCTTACGATATGGCTCTTCACCCTCGCTTCTTGTGGATACATACTTATCATTCTGTAAAGTAGCGTGGATAATTCTTCTCTCATAAGGATTCATTGGTTCAAGTGCAAATGAACGCTTTGTTCTCTTTACCTTGAATGCAATGTTCTTTGCAAGATTTTCAAGAGTTTCTTTTCTTCTTGCTCTGTAATTCTCTGTATCAAGCTTTACTCTGATATAAGAGTCACTCTTCTTGTTTACTGCGAGACTGATCAGATACTGGAGTGCATCTAATGTCTGACCTCTCTTACCGATCAGAATACCCATCTCAGGTCCTTCTACATCGATATCAAGAAGATTGTCTGTCTCATTAAACTCAATCTTAATGTCAGCCTGAATATCCATAGCCTTGAATAATGTTTCAAGATATTCTCTTACATCATCCACAAATGTTTTCTTCTTTCTGGCACTGATGACAAATGGCTTTGAACCGATCAGTCCAAGAAAACCTGTGCTTCCCTCACTGACTACATTATATTCCAGGTCTGTACTGGCACATCCAAGCTCAACACTTGCCTGCATAAGTGCCTCATCTAAAGTTTTACCTTTAAATTCTACAAACTCCATTATTTTTTTCCTCCCTTATCATTACTCTTATTCTGATACTGAAGCATGATATTTGCTTTGGAACCAATACTTCCAGATTTGTAATGAACGTTGTTTTCTGACTGTTTCACTTCATCAACTGTCGGATTCGTATAACTTTTCAGTCTTGAAGATGCCATTCTGTTAATACTTTCAGACTGGGTGCTATCTGAACTTACATTACCATTCTGAGCGTCCATCATTCTTTCATAGAATGACTTCTTACCAGGATGCTTTGCTTCTTTCTTTGCCTGCTTCTTAGCTGCTTTTACTCTACATTTCTCAAGAACTGCTTCTTTATCACACTTCTTATAATAATTGTTGATAATAAGCTGTGTAATAATTGTAATAACAGAACCTATGATCCAGTAAAGACCAATAGCGATTGGCAGATTAATACAGATAAATAATGACATAAGCGGCATACCGTAAGTCATCATATTCATCATGCTGTTTGCCTGTGCAGCCGTAGGATCATTTGAATTTGTATTGGAAGCACTCATGCTGATTTTTGAAGATACAAACTGCAATACTGCTGACAGGATTGGAACGATCAGTGCTGCTGAAAGCTTCAATCCGGGAGCATCTGCAATATTCATATTAAATAAAAATCTGTTCATATTCTCAAAGTTCTGAATATAATCTGCTTCTTTTCCACTTGTAAATCCAAAAATATCCTGTAACTGTGACCAGTCATATGTGGATATCTTATCCAGTACATCAATTACCTTATTATTTGTAAGATCTCCATTTGATGCAGCCGTCATCATCTGCTTTGAAGCAGTAACTGCTGTAGAAACCTGACCTTCCTTATCTGTTGCAACCGCATTGATAATATCATAATATTTTGCACCGGAATCAAGTCCGATTGCCTGTAACTTGGAAGCATCTATCTTATCGATAGCTACACTCTGCATACTTGTTACAATCGCATCATACTTACCCTTCATATCTTCTACATAAGCAGGAATATTCTGGATAACACGGTACAAACCATAGAATACAGGAAGCTGGATCAGAGTTGGCAGACATCCGGATGTAAGGCTTACACCATACTTCTTCTGGATCTTCTGTGTCTCCTGCTGCTTCTTCATCAGGGATTCCTGATCTGTTTTATTGTTATACTTCTTTGTTGCCTTATTAATCTCCGGCTGGATAAAACTCATAATCTTAGAAGATTTCTGCTGTTTGAAATTCAACGGAAACAAACAAGCTCTTATAAAAAACGTAAATAAGATAACGCAGATACTAAGATTAACATATCCTATTCCCATGCTGTTACTGATAAGCTCGATCAATTTATACATAAGATCGAATATCTTACCGAATAACCAACATATCGGTCCTAAGATCAGACCGTCTTCTACTGTTAGAAACATCTTGTCCTCCTTTATGGAACGGGATCATATCCTCCTTTAGAAAAAGGATTACATCTAAGTATTCTCCATACAGCCAGGAGGCCACCTTTTATCACTCCATACTTTTCCAAAGCTTCGATCGCATATTGTGAACAGGTTGGAAAATACTTGCAGGTAGGATGTCCTTTTAACATGGACAAATACCTTTGATAAAATCTGATTAAACCAATTAACATTCTTTTCATTTTTAATTTTCACCATCTCTGACTAGCGTCAGTTTCTTCAGCCTGAACAGATGCATCATAGCACTTTCTATCTCATGATACCCTTTGTCCTTCGCTGTTGTTCTGGCAACGAACACAATGTCATAACCACTGCGGATACAGTCTTTGTTTAATCGATAAGCTTCTCTAATCAATCTGGTTACCTTGTGTCTCACCACACTGTTACCAACTTTTTTACTAACAGAGATTCCAAGTCTATTGTATTCCAAGCTGTTGGCTCTCAGATACATAACTAAATATTTATTGGCCACCGAATCCTTTGTGTTATAAACACTGCCAAACTCTCTGCTGTTTTTTAACGTAATAAAATTACTCATAACATAACCACCAAATCATTGATTGAAAATTAGAAAAACTAAAAAAGGCCACAACCTTGTGACCTATGCTGATAATTTCTTTCTACCCTTAGCTCGTCTAGCGGCCAGTACCTTTCTGCCATTAGCAGTACTCATTCTCTTTCTGAAACCATGTACTTTTGATCTCTGTCTCTTCTTAGGCTGGAAAGTCATCTTCATATCTATACACCTCCTTTAATTATTATGACCATGATTTATCCACATCCATTCGTTTCCTCTGTTTATAACAGACTCGGACGAACACATGTAGATACCTACAAAGTCCTTGCATATTATAAATAAATAACCACATACAGTCAAGTTTTTTTTGAATATTTCCTTTAAAATCAAGGGTTTTTACACTATAAAATACTTAGTTAGAAAAATGTGATTTTTTATTTTTCAAAAATTGGTGTACATATAATTTTCAAATACAAAATCTTGTGGTTTTTCTTTCTTTTCACATTTATCCATTGATATGTACTTTACCATAATCAATTTACATAATGTTATCCACAAATTGTTAATAACATGTGGATAACATCTGGATTTGTTGTTTTCATTCTTACATAAATCCATATTTTATCTTATTTTTTGATGTTCACAATTTATTAGGTAACATTTTTATTACTTAACATAACAATACTTTTTCATAATTATTATGTAACTTATTTTCAACCTTTTACAAAACGATTTCCATCCATAATGCAAAATGAGTTTCTTCCTATTATATAGAAAATTTTTATCATATGTCTGTCTGAGGGTAATAAAACTTGAAAAAATGGTCATTTTATTATAAGATATAAATACGTGGTTCTATGCCTATAACTCCATAGATACAACGAATGGACTGAAAGGATTTTCATAAAAATGAAAGAATTGATATTATCAAAATGGGACGAGATTCTCTCCCTTCTTGAGACTGAACATGGATTATCCCATATCGTTATTAATACATGGATAAAACCTTTGAAGTTATATTCTGTCGAAGGAAAAAAATTGTATTTCACGATTGACGAGCAGATGGGAGCAAGGGGCATAGAATTTATCAACAAGAAAATGTACGATATGTTTCTGGTTACTTCTATAAGAGAAGTTCTTCAGGATGATTCTATCGAAGTTGTCATTGATCTTGAAAGTAACCTCAAAAACGATTCAAAAGAAATCGTCACATCTGAGGAATACAACGAGGCAATTACAAAAAGCAATCTTTACCCAAAATATACATTTGAAACATTTGTAGTAGGTGAGAGTAACAAACTCGCCCATGCAACATGTCTGGCTGTCGCAGATTCACCGGGACTGGATAAATTCAATCCACTATTCTTATATGGTGGGGCAGGTCTTGGAAAGACACATCTGATGCAGTCGATTGCACATTATATATTACAACATAATAAGAATATGAAAGTTCTCTACGTTCCATCTAACAAATTCACAAATGAGATCGTAGAAGCAATCAAGAAAAATAAGACAGATGAATTTCGGGAAAAATACAGAACCGTCGATGTATTACTTATCGATGATATTCAATACCTGATTGGTAAAGAGAGTACCCAGCAGGAATTCTTTGATACCTTCAATGCACTTCATGATGAAGGTAAGCAGATCATCCTGTCTTCAGATAAACCACCAAAAGAGATCAAAACTCTGGAAGAACGTTTTCGTTCCAGATTTGAATGGGGTGTACCGATCGATATTCATGCTCCTGATTACGAGACAAGAATGGCGATTCTTAAAAACAAAGTAGAGATGAACGGTTATAAAAATATCAGTGATAACATTCTCGAATATATTGCTAATAATGTTACCTATAATGTAAGAGAACTGGAAGGTGCATTGAACAAGATCAGTGTATATGCCGAACTTGGAAATGTCACAATAACCGAAGATCTTGCAAAGAACATATTAAAAGACATGATATCCAAGGAAACCAATGTAGCTATTACACCTGATCTTATCATTAATACGGTTTCCGAACATTTAAATATAAGTGTAGATGATATCAAATCTTCCAAACGTAGTCAGGATGTTGCAAATGCAAGGCAAATATCCATGTATCTCTGCCGTAAGTTTACAACTAAAGGACTCAAAACAATCGGTGATGTATTTGGAGGAAAAGATCATTCCACTGTATTAAGCAACATAAAGAGAGTAGAGGAAAGAATAGCAAATGATCCTGAATATGCTGAAACCATTGATGTGATCATGAAAAAGCTAAGTCCTCACAGCTGATGTTAATTAAATGTGGATGAATGTATGTAATAGTATTATGAAATGTTAGTATCTGACAATTCATTCAATTCAAACGATTTTTAAATGTTAAAAACCTCCATTAAATTAACATTTAAAAAGAGCCTCATTAACATAGTCACATAATTAGTTTTATTATATTTTATAATGGGTTTTAAGAGTTTCAACAAATCCACACCTACTACTACTATTATTACTACTTTAATTATTAAATATATATATGGAATCAAACCGGGAAAGGAGTTATAAACAAAATGAAGATTTCGTGTATGAAGGGAAAATTGATGCAGGGAATAAGTAATGTATCAAAAGCTGTATCTACAAAAACCACACATCCAATTCTTTCATGTATCTTTATAGAAGCTGAAAATGGAAATATCAAACTTACAGCAAATGACATGGAGATTGGTATTGAATCATATGTTGAAGGAACTGTTATTGAGGAAGGAAAGGTTGCTATCGAAGCAAAACTTTTATCCGATATTGTTCGTAAGTTACCTGACAGCGAGATACATATGGAGACAAATGAAGATTTTAAGACAACTATAAAATGTGAGAAATCATTATTTACAATTGCCGGAAAGTCAGGAGAGGATTTTTCCAGTCTTCCTGTTGTAGAGAAATCTAAATTTATAACTATTTCGCAGTTTACATTGAGAGAAATCATTAACCAGACAATTTTTTCTATTTCAGACAGTGAATACAATAATGTTATGACAGGTGAGTTATTTGAAGTTTCAAATAATCGTCTTCGTGTAGTAGCAATTGATGGTCATAGAATTGCTATTCGTAACGTTGAACTTAAGAATGAAAGTGAAGATGTAAAGGTTATTGTTCCAGGGAAGGCACTCAGTTATATAAGTAAGATTGTAAGTGGTGGAGTAGATGATGATGTAAATATCTACTTTGCAGATAACAATATATTATTTGAATTTGATCGGACAAAGGTTGTATCCCGTCTGGTAGAAGGTGAATTCTTCAGAATCGATAATATGCTAAATGTAGATTATCAGATTAAGTTTACAATCAACAAGAGAGAGTTTCTTGACTGTCTGGATCGTTCTTCTCTTCTGATCAAAGAATCAGATAAGAAGCCTATCAAACTTACGATCGAGGATAATATGTTATATTTGAAGATTGATTCTCTGATAGGTTCCATGAATGAAGAGATTGAGATTCATAAAGAGGGAAACAATATTATCATCGGATTTAATCCAAAGTTTTTAATGGATGCGATCCGTGCAATTGAAGATGATGATATTACAATATATATGAATAATACAAAATCACCTTGCGTAATAAAGGATGAAGAAGAGAGTTATATTTATCTGATTCTTCCAATGGGTATCGGAAGCAGATAATCCGGGATTGGAGATAAGAAAAAATGGAAATAATCAAGCTGAGAGATGAATTTATAAAACTGGGTCAGGCATTAAAGGCAGCCGGTTTTGTAGAGTCAGGAGTAGAAGCAAAAGAGGTTATATCTCAGGGTCTTGTCATCGTAAACGGTGAGATAGAGACCAGAAGAGGAAAAAAACTGTATGATGGAGACGAAGTAGAATTTGATGGAGATAAGATAAGTATCCAGAAATAATTCTATATGTGTGGCTGGTAGATAGTATGTATGTAGAATCACTGAATATTAACAACTATAGAAATTATGATGAATTATTCATCACATTCGATAAGAATACAAATATCTTATATGGTGATAATGCACAGGGAAAGACAAATATATTGGAATCTATCTATATGGCAGCCACAACCAAGTCTCACCGCGGAAGTAAGGATCGGGAAATAATAAAAATAGGCGAAGAAGAGTCACATATACGTCTTTGCATTAAAAAAAGTGATATAAGTCATAGAATAGATATGCATTTGCGTAAAAACAAGAATAAAGGAGTTGCAATAGACGGACTTCCCATCAGACGTACAACAGAACTCTTTGGTTTATTAAATGTGATATTTTTCTCGCCGGAGGATTTATCTATCATAAAAAACGGTCCTTCTGAAAGAAGAAGGTTTCTGGATCTGGAATTATGTCAGTTGAGCAGATTATATTATCAGAACCTTTCATCTTATTCGAAAATATTGAATCAGAGAAATAATCTTTTAAAGCAGATTGTCTATAATAAGAGTCTGATGGATACCTTAGATGTATGGAATATCCAGTTAGTAGATTATGGAAAAAAAGTTATAAAAGAAAGACAAAATTTTATAATGATGTTAAATAATCTGATAGGAGAGATTCATTCGAAGCTTACTTCCGGAAAAGAAAAGCTGGAAATTATATATGATAAGAATGTAAGTGAAGATGAATTTGAAAAGGTACTGGCAGACAAGGTTCATGTCGATCTGAATTATATGAGTACCCAGACAGGACCTCACAGAGATGATATCATGTTTATGATAAACGGAATCGATGCGAGAAGATTCGGATCGCAGGGACAGCAAAGAACAGTTGCTCTTTCTCTTAAAATAGCGGAGATAAAGCTGGTAAAGAATATTATAAATGATAATCCGATATTGCTTTTGGATGATGTTATGTCAGAGCTTGACAGCAGCAGAAGAGAAGCTTTGTTAGAGGAGATCAAAGATATTCAGACAATTATAACCTGTACGGGTTATGATGATTTTATAAAAGAACAAGTAGTGATCAATAATGTGTATCATGTTATAAACGGAACTGTAAAAAAAATATAAGTTTCGTGTGTTGTGGAATATTAAGGAGGAAAAAAATGTCAAATAATTATGATGCTGAACAGATACAGGTTCTGGAAGGACTTGAGGCTGTCAGAAAAAGACCGGGAATGTACATAGGAAGTACGTCTACAAGAGGATTGCATCATCTTGTTTATGAGATTGTCGATAATTCCGTAGATGAAGCTCTGGCTGGTTATTGTAATCACATAGAAGTTTTTATTAACCCTGATAATTCCATAACGGTTGTTGATAATGGACGTGGTATCCCTGTAGGTATTCAGGAGAAGACCGGAAAGTCTGCATTGGAAGTAGTATTTACCGTTCTTCATGCCGGTGGTAAGTTCGGTGGTGGAGGATATAAAGTATCCGGTGGTCTTCATGGTGTAGGTGCTTCTGTTGTAAATGCTCTTTCCGAATGGTTAGAGGTTGAAGTTACAAGAGATGGTCATGTATATAAGCAGACCTATAAGCGCGGTAATGTTGACAGTACATTACAAATCATTGCGGATGCACCGGAAGATAAATCCGGAACAAAGGTAACATTTCTTCCGGATAAGACGATTTTTGATGACTGGATCTATGATTATGATACTTTAAGAACACGACTTCGTGAGACTGCATTTCTCACAAAAGGTTTAAAAATAACATTGACAGATCTTCGTGTAGATCCGCCAAAGGAACGTCATTTCCATTATGAGGGCGGTATCAAAGAGTTTGTTGAATATATGAACAGACACAGAGAAGCACTCTATGATAAGGTAATCTACTGTGAAGGACTTAAGGACGGTGTGTATGTAGAAGTAGCAATGCAGCATAACGATTCTTACAATGAAATGATACACAGTTATGTAAACAATATTAATACACCGGAGGGTGGTACACATTTAACAGGTTTCAAATCAGCTATTACTAAAATATTCAATGATTATGCCAGAAAGAATAATCTGTTAAAAGAAAAAGAGGATAATCTGTCCGGTGAAGATCTGCGAGAAGGTATGTCTGCGATAGTATCTGTAAAGATCGGTGAACCTCAGTTTGAAGGTCAGACAAAGCAGAAGCTTGGTAATTCAGAAGTAAGACCTGTTGTGGAAAATATCGTAAGTGAACAGCTTACCTACTTCTTAGAGCAAAATCCGAATATAGCAAAAATAATTATAAATAAATCTGTGATGGCACAACGTGCAAGAATCGCAGCAAGAAGAGCCAGAGATGTAGCAAGAAAGGCAAATCTTGCAGATAATATGGCACTTCCCGGAAAACTTGCAGATTGTTCCGATAAAGATCCGAAGAATTGTGAGATATATATCGTAGAGGGAGATTCCGCCGGTGGTTCTGCAAAGAAAGCTAGATCCCGTGCAACACAGGCGATACTTCCACTTCGTGGTAAAATATTAAATGTAGAAAAAGCAAGAATTGACAGAATCCTTGAGAATGCCGAGATTAAAGCAATGATCACAGCATTCGGTACAGGTATTCATGAAAATTTTGATATTGATAAGCTCAGATATAATAAGATCATCATTATGACGGATGCCGATGTAGATGGTGCTCATATCGCAACTCTGCTTCTGACATTCTTCTATCGGTTTATGCCGGATTTGATACGAAAAGGACATGTATATCTGGCACAGCCACCACTTTATAAACTGGAAAAGAACAAGAAAATCTGGTATGCCTACAGTGATGATGAACTGAACAGTATTCTGAATGAAGTTGGAAGAGATCAGTCAAACAAGATCCAGAGATATAAAGGTCTTGGAGAAATGGATGCAGAACAGTTATGGGAGACAACCATGGATCCGGAAAAGAGAATTTTATTAAAAGTTGCGATTGATGATGATGATGAATCAGAGATTGATATGACCTTTAATGTACTGATGGGAGATAAAGTAGAACCTAGAAGACAGTTCATAGAGACAAATGCCAAGTTCGTTAAGAACCTTGACATTTAAACGAAAGGGAGAAGAACATGGATGATGATAAGATTTTTGACAAAATAAGTGAAGTCGGACTCAAAAAAACCATGGAGCGGTCTTATATAGATTATGCCATGAGTGTTATTGCAGCACGAGCACTTCCTGATGTAAGAGATGGCTTGAAGCCTGTTCAGAGAAGAATTCTTCACTCAATGATAGAATTGAACAACGGTCCGGATAAGCCACATCGTAAATGTGCCCGTATCGTCGGTGATACCATGGGTAAATATCATCCACATGGAGATATTTCCATCTATGATGCTCTCGTAAAACTGGCTCAGGACTGGAATACAAGATATCCATTGGTAGATGGTCATGGTAACTTCGGTTCAGAAGATGGTGATGGCGCTGCTGCGATGCGATACACAGAGGCAAGATTATCAAAGATAAGTATGGAAATGTTAGCTGATATCAATAAGGATACAGTAGATTTTGTACCAAACTTTGATGAAACGGAAAAAGAGCCTACGGTACTTCCATCACGTTTTCCTAATCTATTAGTAAATGGAACAACGGGTATCGCAGTTGGTATGGCTACAAATATTCCACCACATAATTTAAAGGAAGTAATCGGTGCAACCGTAAAAATTATTGATAATCGTATAGAAGAAGACAGAGAAACCTCCATTGACGAGATTATGCAGATCATAAAAGGACCTGATTTTCCTATGGGAGCAGAGATTCTCGGACATCGTGGAATCGAAGAAGCATACAGAACCGGCCGTGGTAAGATCAAGGTTCGTGCCGTTACAGATATCGAAGCAATGCCAAATGGCAAGCATAAGATTGTAGTAACGGAGCTTCCATACATGGTAAATAAAGCTTTACTGATCCAGAAAATCGTAGAGCTGGTAAAGACCAAGCGTGTAGAAGGAATCACGGATGTAAGAGATGAATCCTCCAGAGAAGGTATCCGTGTTGTCATCGAATTAAAGAAAGATACAAATGCAAATGTACTTTTGAATCAGTTATATAAGCATACACAGCTTCAGGATACATTTGGTGTTAATATGCTGGCACTTGTAGATGGTGTTCCAAAGATCTTAAATATTAGCCAGATGCTTGGATATTATCTGAAGCATCAGGAGGATGTAGTAACCAGACGTACAAAGTATGACCTGAATAAGGCAGAGGAACGGGCACATATTTTAAAGGGATTGTTGATCGCACTCGATAATATCGATGAAGTTATCAACATTATCCGTAGTTCTAAGAGTGTACAGGATGCGAAGAATTCATTGATCGAAAGATTCGGACTGACAGAGATTCAGGCACAGGCAATCGTAGATATGAGACTTCGTGCTCTGACAGGTCTGGAACGCGAGAAGTTAGAGGCAGAATATAAAGAACTGATGGATAAGATCAGTTATTTGAAAGCAATCCTTGCAGATGAGAAAAAATTACTCGGAGTTATCAAAGATGAACTTCTTGTTATTTCTCAGAAATATGGTGATGAGAGAAGAACAGCTCTCGGCAGAGATGTTGATGAAGTAACAGACGAGGAACTGATAGAGAGAGAAAATATCGTTATAACCATGACAAAGCTTGGTTATATCAAGCGTATGCCGGAAGATATCTTTAAAGCACAGAACAGAGGTGGAAAAGGTATTCGAGGTATGCAGACGATTGATGAAGATTATATAGAGAGTATGATCGTAACAACGACACATAATTATCTGATGTTCTTTACAAATACCGGTCGTGTATATCGTCTGAAGGGATATGAGATACCGGAAGCAGGAAGAACAGCCAGAGGTGTTGCAATCGTTAATCTTCTTCAACTTCAGGCAGGCGAGAAGATTACAGCAGTTATTCCGTTAAAGAGCTACGAAGATGGTAAATATCTGTTTATGGCAACCAGAAACGGTATGGTTAAGAAAACAGATATATCAGAATATCAGAATGTCAGAAAGACAGGACTTACAGCTATTGTTCTGCGTGATAATGATGAACTGATCGAAGTGAAAGCAACAAATGGAGAAGATGATATATTCCTGATCACAAAGAAAGGTATGACAATTCGTTTCAATGAAAAGAATGTCAGACAGACAGGAAGAACTTCCATGGGTGTAAAGGGTATTCATCTTGGAAAAGATGATATTGTAATCTCCATGCAGATGAGTTCACAGGGAGAAAAGATTCTGCTTGTTACCGAAAATGGTATGGGTAAGCGGACATTGATTTCAGAATTTAACGTACAGAACCGTGGTGGTAAAGGTGTTAAATGTTATAAGATTACAGACAAGACAGGTGATCTTGTAGGAGCAAAGATAGTTACCGATGAGAATGATATTATGATCATTACAACAGAAGGAATCATTATCCGTACAAGCTGTGAAGGAATATCTACACTTGGACGTGTAACCTCCGGTGTAAAGGTTATCAATCTGAATTATGATAATAATGTCAAGGTAGCATCCATGACAGAAGTACAAAAAGAAGAATTCGACGATGAGAATCCGGAGGGAGAAGGTCCGGAAGAAACGGAAGATACAGAAGTATCAGAAGAACAGTCATCGGAAGAAACTTCAACAGAAGAATAATATAAAAAATACCGGCTGAATAAAATCAGTCGGTATTTGTAAAGAAGGTAAAAGTTACTTAATAAAATTGGAGGTGGGATATGCCGTCTAAAATGTATTTGGGGTTATATAATGCTATCAACAGCATTGTATTTAAAACAGCAACAACGGAAGCAACGACAGAAGCACAGAATATAATTACCAAAAATGACAGGTTAAGTAAGTTTCTGGAATCTTCCAATAATACAATAGGTATTTCCAGTTATATTATGGATATTTTGTATATATTGATCGTTCTGGTCATTGCAGTGGCGTTTCTGACGCTGCTTGCACATATATACAAATATATGAAACAAAAGAGAGATCCACATTATAAAAGAAATGATGATGATTTCTTAGATAATTAAAAAAGAGGATAAAAGAGATGCGTACAATTAATACAGATGAGATTATTCAGACTGTAAAAAAGATGTGTATAGAGGCAAATCTAAAATTGTCAGAGGATATGGAAAAGGCAGTCAGAAATGCCGCAACAGAAGAAGACAGTGTACTTGGCAGACAGATTCTGACACAGTTATGTGAGAATCTTGATATCGCGGCAAAAGAACAGATACCAATCTGTCAGGATACAGGAATGGCAGTATTCTTTGTAAATGTTGGTCAGGATGTTCATATAGAAGGCATGAATCTGACAGATGCGATCAATGAAGGGGTAAGACAGGGATATACAGAAGGATATCTCCGTAAGTCCGTCGTAAGAGATCCGCTGATCCGTGAGAATACAAAGGATAATACACCGGCTATTATTCACTATGATATTGTTCCGGGTGAGAATATCGAGATCACGATTGCACCAAAGGGATTCGGAAGTGAGAATATGAGCCGTGTGTTCATGTTAAAGCCCGCCGATGGAGAAGAAGGAGTAAAGGCAGCTGTTCTTCAGGCAGTCAAGGATGCAGGTCCAAATGCATGTCCTCCGATGTTTGTAGGTGTAGGTCTTGGTGGGGATTTTGAAATGGCTGCAAAGCTTGCAAAAAAAGCACTTACCAGAAAAGCCGGAGAACATTCACCATATGAGCATATCGCAAGAATCGAGAGTGAGATTTTGGATGCCGTTAATCATACGGGAATCGGACCAGGTGGTCTGGGCGGTAAGACAACAGCACTTGCAGTTAATATCGAGACTTATGCGACACATATCGCAGGAATGCCTCTTGCAGTTAATATGTGCTGTCATGTAAACAGACATGTAACAAGGATTCTGTAATGGATCTCAAAGACTGCCATTAAGGTCAATACATGGCAGATATGAATTACAGAATTTATTTTATAGAAGAATAAAAAGAGAGAGATGAGAAAAATGGATAAGCATATTACAGCACCATTTGATAAAAAACAGGTAGAAGAACTTCATGCAGGAGATTATGTATATATATCAGGTGTGATTTATAGTGCCAGAGATGCTGCACATAAGAGAATGTATGATACATTGATCGAGAATGAAAATGATGAATCAAAGCTTCCAATTAAGTTGGAAGGAAATGTAATCTATTACCTGGGACCAACACCTGCAAGAGAAGGACAGGTCATCGGATCGGCAGGACCAACAACCAGCAGTCGTATGGACAAATACACACCACTCATTCTTTCAAAAGGTTTGAATGGAATGATCGGAAAAGGAAAGAGAAGTCAGGCAGTTATTGATGCCATCGTAGAAAACAAGGCAGTATATTTTGCTGCGGTAGGCGGTGCAGGTGCACTCCTTTCCAAATGTATCAAGAAATCAGAAGTCGTTGCATATGATGATCTGGGAACAGAAGCCATCCGTAAGATGACAGTAGAAAATCTTCCTGTTATTGTTGTAATTGACAGCAAAGGAAATAATCTGTACGAAACAGCGGTTGCAGATTATCTGAAACAGCAGGAATAATAATATAGAATAAAGCTGTTTTCGTTCTATTATATCAAAATTGATATATTAAAGAATTATAATAGGGATATTCACAGCTATACATAATTATGTGCATCAGGTTACAATAGCATTGTGATGTTCAAAGCCATTTAAATAGTAAATGTTTAAGAGAGATGCGCTGGGATGTTCCTGGCGCATTTTTTCGATTAAAGAGGAGAGTGATGGATATGGGTAAGAACAAAAAGAAAAAAGAAAGTTATTATGATGCAGACCAATCCGGCAGAAAATTTGGTAAATGGAATTTTATCATGTTGGCAGCAATCATCATAATAGAAGCAGTATTATATTATGTATTAACGCCGACAATCAATCTTCACAGTGTTGAATTCTGGATATGGATGATTGTAACAGTTGTTGCACTTTTTATTTGTACACTGAATTTAAAGGCAGAACAGATGGATGATATGCCTGTATCACCAAAACTGACGAAGATATTTGGTATTGTGATCGGAATCATGATCCTGGCAGCACTTGTTGGATGGATCGGATCATCCAAATTATTTGCAGCTTCCAAATATGCGGGTCTGATCCGGATTGAAGATGGAAATTTTGAGAAAGATATCGTTGAAAGCAAAGAGATCAATGACATAGCTCTGATGGATACAGATACAGCGGTTATCATAGGTGAACGTGCGATCGGTTCTTTATCTGATGTGGTCAGCCAGTACGAAGTAAGCAGTGACTACAGTACGATCGATTATAATGGAAGTCCGATGAAGGTAGCAGCTCTGGAATATGCCGGATTCATCAAATATATGAATAATAAAAAGAGCGGTATACCGGGATATGTACTCGTCGATCCGGTAAAGAATGAAGCAAAATATGTAAAGCTTGAAAAACCAATGATCTATTCACCTTCTGCATATTTCAATCAGAATCTTTATCGTCATGTGCAGATGGCATATCCGACGGCTATGTTTGAAGGCTTTTATCTGGAATTGGATGATAACGGAAATCCATATTATATCTGTCCGTTACTTACATCAAATGCAGGTTTGTTCGGTGCAAAGGATGTAAAGGGCGTAGTAATCTGTGATCCATGTACCGGTGATACTGAATATTATGAAGTCGGTGATGTACCAAAATGGGTAGACCGTGTCTATGACGGAGATCTGGCATGTAAAAAATATGACTGGTACGGAAAATTATCCGGTGGTTACTGGAACAGCGTATTTGGCAACAAGGGATGTAAAACGACAACAGATGACTATGGTTATAAGGTAATGAACGGAGATGTGTGGGTATACACAGGTGTAACTTCCGTAAATGGAGATGAATCTAATATCGGTTTTGTTATGATCAATCTTCGTACCGGAGAAAGCAAATATTATTCGATTGCTGGTGCAGAAGAACACTCGGCAATGGCATCCGCAGAAGGACAGGTACAGCACCTTGGATATAAAGCATCCTTCCCTTCATTGATAAATATTGGCGGTATTCCTACTTATATTATGGTATTAAAAGATAACGGTGGCCTTGTCAAAATGTATGCACTGGTTGATGTCGAGAAATACAACATCGTAGCAACCGGAAATACACAGAGAGAAACACTGGCATCTTATAATAAACTGCTGGCACAGAATGGACTAAAGACGGGTAAAGATCTGTCCGATGATCTTCCGAACAAGCAGATCACTGTCAAAGATATCAAATACATTAATCTGGAAGACAGTACCTATGTCTATATTACAGATGAAAATGGAAATGTCTATAAACAGGATTTTGCAGAAAATGAAAGTCTGATCTTCATTCAGCAGGGCGATTCAATCAAGGTATTCTATCAGGAAGGAGAGGATGCAATCAATCAGTTGATCTCGTACGAAAAATAAATCGTTTAGTAAAAAATACTGTATAAAATAAATTATTTTAAATATATACACTTATATAAAGTATATGCAAGATGTATTTAAAATCTGTGTAAATGTGTACAAACTGCATAAATAAAATTGGCAGTATTCACTAATCACACCAAATTGACACGAGATCAAATATATTGTAAATTATTATTATAGGCTGATTCTTGGGCTGAATCAGTTGATGCAAAAGGTTTTAAACAAGAAAAAAGGAGAGTTCTATGGAAAAGAAGAGAGTATTCAGTAAATCACTAATTTTACTGGCAATTACAAGTATTATGCTGTTTGCGATGAGCATTACATCTATGGCAGCAACTGAGACAAATATGAATATTCAGCAGACAGGTTCAAGCAGTAGCAGGGTAGATATTACATGGCAAACATACCTTGGTCAGAATATTCATTATCATGTGGAAATGAGTTATGATGGTGTAAACTGGGCAATGCAGGATTATGCATATAATTCTAATGAAACAATTTATGGCTTGACAGAAGGCTCATCTTATTATGTAAGAATATCAGTATATAATAAAGATTTTCATTCAACAAATAGTAGCAAAGATGGCAATCTTGTAGCTGTATCACAGAAGCAGTTAGTCAGTACAAATCCTTCAGAGGTACAGAACCTGAGACAGACAGGAGCAACAAAGAATTCTATATCTATGGAATGGGATCCAGTAGCAGGTGCATCATATTATCGGATACTCATATGGGAAAACTATGAGTATAAGACAATCGCAACTTCAAATACAAATTCTGCTACAATTAGTGGATTAGATCCTTCCAGTGAGATCAGGTATTATGTGGCAGCTGTAAAAAATGTAAATGGATATGAGGCTGTAGGCGATGAATCAGAATCTTCTTATATGAAGACAGTTCCAAAGAAAGTAACCAGAGTAGCAATAACAGACTTATACGATAATATTAAGGTATGTTATTATGGTTGGACATCTTGCGAGAAAGCAGATGGATATCAGTATGAAATTACTAGCTTAAATGGAAAGAAAAAATATTATAAAGCTACAACAACCTCTACAAGTGCTCGTTTAACAACATATCCTGTAGGTGCATTTACAAAGGCAAGAGTAAGAGCATATGTTGAAATTAATGGAAAGAAAACATATGGTCCATGGTCAAATTATGATTATAATGCTTGCAGTAAGGACGTTACAGCAAGAAGAAGTAAAAATGGTAAGAAAATTACGTTGAAGTGGAAAAAGGTAAGTGGGGTATCAGAATATCGAATTTACATTTCAACTAAAGAAAAGAAAGGTTACAAAAAGGTTGCAACTGTAAGTTCCAAGAAATCAAGCTATACAATTACAAAGTATAATAAGAAGAAACTGAAGAAGGGTCAGAAGTATTATGTACAGTTAAGATATGTTGGTAAGAATGGAAAGAAGAAGGTTGTAAGTAACATATATAGTTATGTACGTCTTTAATAAACAAAATTGGTAAGAAGTCATATAAGGCAGATGCAACTTGGTAAACATATACATATATGAGCAAGTATTATTAAAAATATTACTTTAACAATCATAAAAGTATCTGGTAAAATTTAAAACACCGGAGGAATCATAGTTTTTTGCGATATGGTTTCTCCGGTGTATTTATTTTTCAGGCGAGACATGGTTTTGTGCATAATTAACAAAAATAAAACACCAAATTGACAAAATAAATAAAAACGAGTACTCTGAAATTACAGGGTACATTTTATATAGGTATTTTGTGCATCAAAAAAATAGAGGAGAGTATTTTATGGGACAAAGAGTAGTAAAAAGATCATTTCTATTGGTTGCAGTCATGTCAATCATGTTATTTGCAATGAGTATTACGGCATTTGCAGATGGCGGAGTGACAGGACTTAAGCAGACAGGAGTATCTGCATCAGAAGTAGCAATCTCTTATAACGAGGTAACGAATGCATCCGGATATTTAGTATACTATGCAGGCAGTGATGGTGTATGGCAGCGACCATATGGTCGGACAGAGGTCTCACAGCTAGACAGCAGATCAAACAGTGTAACAATATCAGGTTTGAAAGCAGCAACTGTTTATACAGTAAAAGTTGTTCCCGTATTTATTGTAAATGGTACATATGCAACAGATGAGAATCAGGCAGGTACATTGCAGGTATTTACATCTCCGAATGTAGTTACAGGTCTGAAACAGACAAAGGCAACAGCAAAGACTGCAACATTATCATGGAAAAAGGTAAGTGGTGCGAATAAGTATTATATCGTAAACAGTTCGAGAACAAAGATCATTGCAAAGACAACAAAGACTTCTGTTACTATCAAAAAATTAAAGACAGGCTCTGCAAATATATATTATGTGTATGCAGTAAAGAAATTTAATAAAAAGAATGCGATATCACAGGGAAAAGGGCTATATGTCTTTACAACACCCGGAAAACCAACAAAACTGGGGGATTATAAGTTAGGAAATTACATCTGGAAACCAACAGAAAGTAATCAGATAACGATTGGATGGAACAGAAGCAAGAAAGATAAGTATTATTCATCAGGATATCGTTTGGAGATTTATTCTTTAGAGGGCAAGAAGATAAAGGTGTATGATATCAAGAATGGTCATACATTATATAAAAAATTCACCGGTATGAAATCCATCAGAAACAAAGGCTTCAAATGCAGAGTTACCGGTTATGTCAAGTTGAATAAAAAGAAATTCTATGGAACAAAGTCAGACTGGAAGGTAATCATTCCACAGCCCGGTTTCAAGATGACAAGAACCGGATACCACACAGTAAAACTTAACTGGAACTCTATCAAGAATGCAACAGGTTATACTGTATATGCCTGTAAGGATATGAAGGCAGAGAAGCCGGCGTTCTATAAGGTAAAAGAGGTAGGGGCAGGTACAACTTCCTGTGAAGTAAGCAATCTTACAAGACAGAGATATGTTGGATTTTATGTTATTCCAACTGTAAAAGTAAAAGGAAAGACATATAAGCCGGCTCCAACGTGGACGATATATGGATATTTGAATTAATATGCGTTAATCATTGAATTAAGAACTATAAAAGTCATGGGAATATGTAATTTGTACAGATAACATTTCTTGTGCAGTAAAGGACTTCTATGGGGTAAAATGTATATTTGTAAAGAATGCATTTGAACCTGTAGAAGTTTTTTATATAAAAAAAGATATTGACTATAAATATAAAATTTGATATTTTTGTAATATAATTTTAACAAAAAGGAAATGATTTAAATGAAAACAAAGAAAATATCAATTATAAGGATGATTATAATGACTGTTATTGCGGTCTGTTTTTTTTGTAATCTGACTATGGTTGCACATGCTGAAAATGATGTAACAGAGATCAAGCAGACGGCTGCCGGCGAGAATACAGTTATGGTAAGCTGGAAAAAGGCAGAAGGTGCGTATGGTTATAATGTATACATATCGACAGATGGTGTTACTTTTGTAAGGACAACAAAGGGAAGCGAATGCGATGTCTATAATGATACAAAGAAAAAAATCAGTAATCTTACAGCAGGAAGTACATATTATGTATCAATAGAGGCAGTATATAAGGACAGTGAGGGAAATATCACATCGGGAACGATGTCTGATAAAGTGGAAGTCGTAACAGCTCCAAGTGCATCTAAGATATTCACATCATCTATAAAAGAGACAAAGACATCCCCGAATGCAATCTCTTTTAAATGGGGAAGTGTTCGAGGTGCAAACAGATATATCTTATATGTTAACGATAAAAAGATAGCAACGGTAAAGAAGACCAGTGCAAAGGTAAAAGTAAAGGTAGGTTCTGTGAATACAGTTCGTATCACACCGGTTCGACAATCAACATCCGGATTCCTCGCAAAGGGTGGTCATGCGGAAACGTACGACCTCTATGCTGCGCCGGGAAAACCATGCAAAGTAGCATCTTTTAAGAGAAATAATTATACATGGTATCCGACTGTCAGCAATAAAGTTATGGTCGGATGGAATAAATCTGCCCGTGACAAATATGAACCGTCAGGATATCAGGTTCAAATTTATTCTTTAAAGAATAAAAAACTGAAAACATTTAATACTAAGAAGACAAAAGTAAGATTTGATATCCCTGCGGTGAAGGGAAAGGGATTTAAGGTTCGTGTAAGAAGCTATGTTAAGATCAACAATAAAAAATGCTACGGAAGATGGTCAGACTACAAGGTAGTGATTCCTCAGGCAAAGATCAGTATCCAGAGAACAGACGAGACAACGGTTACCGTAAGGTGGAATAAGGTTACAAATGCAAAGCGTTATTATATTTATGCTTGTAATGACATTAAAGCGGCAAAGCCATTATGGAAAAAAGTAGCTGTTGTTGGTCCAAATACCGGAAAATATGAATATAATAATTGTATCGTAGGAAGATCTACTGCGATTTATGTTATTCCGGAGGTAAAGGTTGGTAAGTCATTATATAAAGCTGCATATGTGTGGTATTTATATATGGATATTAAATAAAAAGTTCTTGACAAACCCAATATCCTTTGATATCATGTACTAGCGTCAAAATTTAATATCCCTGGTGGGAACATTTCATTTAGGCATTTTGCAGAAGTACTCAAGTGGCTGAAGAGGCGCCCCTGCTAAGGGTGTAGGCCGTTTGCGCGGCGCGAGGGTTCAAATCCCTCCTTCTGCGTATTCTATCTGAATTATTAAGTCATCAGTTGAAAGCAGATCGTGAACGGAAGCAGATATTAGAATTTTGACAGTGGTATTCCTCGATAGCTCAATGGTAGAGCACTCGGCTGTTAACCGAGGGGTTGTAGGTTCGAGCCCTACTCGGGGAGCTTAGCGAAAGCTAATTGAATAAATGGCGCGATAGCCAAGTGGTAAGGCCCCGGTCTGCAACACCGTCATCGCCGGTTCAAATCCGGCTCGCGCCTCTTTTAAAGAGATTGGAATGGTCCAGTCTCTTTTTTAGTTTGCACAAAGTTCTCCTGGTTTACTTTTATAGGGTGGTTTGATATAATATTTTCGGGAGTTTGTTCATTTTTTTATTTGGTGACTCTTATAGGAGGGTTTATGACGCAAAGAAACAAGGAACAACGAATTAATTACAAATTAGATGAAACCATACAGGTAGATCAAAATGAGATAAAAATATATAATGTGCCTTTTGCGGGAAATTCTAATACATGCAGAGAAGTGTTTGTGAAAGGTGATCGTGTTCTGGAATTCAATATTTCAGGAGATCTGACACTGGATCAGCTTGCACAGAAGCCGGTATTCAGGGATGAACTGGTTGAATATCTGTATAGTATCAGCAGACAGCTGGTTTCCATGGTACATAATGGATTGAAGTTAGAAAAAGTTGTATTCGATCTGAAGTATATGTATGTGAGATTGAGTGATTTCAGTATACAATTAATCTATCTTCCGTTTGAAAAGGTAGAACCAATGGAAGGACCGGATGCATTTATCCGTTGTCTGTTAAACAAGATGACGTATGCACACACATCTGCGCTTGAGTGTGCCAATCAGATCATTGATTATCTGAATAGTCAGAAGGAATTCAATGTAATACAATTTAATTTGTTTGTAAAGGAATTACGTTTAAAGAGTCAATTGCTTCTGATAGGTGAGCATGTGTCTTTAGAGAATAAAGAGAAAGCAGCGAATTCAGCGAAGACAGAATCAGCGATTCTGATAGCGGAGGAAGCTGCAAGAAATGCAGATATTGCGAGAATGCAGGCAGAGAGCGAAGCCAAGAGACTGACAGCTTATGCAAAACAGCAGGCAAAGGTTGCAAAAACAGCAGAAGAGATGCGTATGTTGGCAGAAGCTGCAAGAATACAGGCAGAAATCAATCGGCAGAAAGCAGAAAAAGAATACCGGGATCAATCGCAGACAGCAGTTTTGTATGCCTGTCAGGTGCAGGAGCAGCTAGATGATGCTGTAAGAAAAGAATATGAAGAGGCGAAGCTGCGTGCTGAGACAGCAGCTAGGAAAGCGGAGGAAGAATTCAGAAAAGCATCAGCGGAATCTGAACGATTGGCAGAGGAAGTAAGAGCTGCCAGGGAAGAAGAAATGCGTGCAGAAGAAGCAAGGATGCGTGCAGAATATGAAGCAAGAAGAAATTATAAAGAAGCTGAAAAACAGGAGAAGGAAGCCCGACGGAGAAACGAAGAGATTGGAAGACTGTCAGCGACTAGACAGACGAACAGGATTGATCCGGAGGAAGATGAGACAGTTGTTCTTACGAATGTAACAGAGAAAATCGGAAAAATACCGGTACTGATTCGGAAAAAAACCGGTGAACAGATTTATATTAATAAGCAGGCATTTTGTATAGGAAAAGCAGACCAGGGTGTCGATTTTAAGATCATGGATAATAAATCCGTAAGCAGGCGGCATGCTTATATTACAAATATAAATGGTATTTATTATCTTCGAGATAATAATTCCACGAATCATACATATTTGAATGGTGATATGGTCTATAGCAATGTGGAGATCGTTATTCCGGATAACAGTAGTATCCGGCTTTCAAATGAAGAATTTTTATTTAAAATGAATTAGGAGGAGCGGAATATGTTTTGTGACAATTGTGGGTGTGAGATTGCGCCAGAGGTGAAAATCTGTCCTGTCTGTGGAAAGAAAGTAGAGGATATGAATCCGGCAGGTATTACGGATGCCGGTACGATCGAAGATGTTTCTACAACAGCAGACGATAAAGCCGAGACAGCAGATGTGATGAAACAGGCATCAGATATAGAAAAGAATCTATCCGATGCTGCAGATAAAGAAAGTGCAGATGTCATTGATACAGATGATATGGAAGAAGAAGGGACTACTGTTTTAAAAGCAGTTGATCTGGAAAAAGAGACCTCTGTTGATGAAGATGAAGAAGGAACAACGGTTCTGAATTCCGATATGTTAAAGGGACCGGCACCAAATGAAATTCCATCATTCCAGAACAGACCAATGGGAGTGAACAATCAGCCAATGCAGGGACGTCCAATGATGGGACCAAACGGTCAGCCGATGCAGGGACGTCCGGTGATGGGACCAAACGGTCAGCCAATGCAGGGACGTCCGGTGATGGGACCAAACGGTCAGCCGGTGCAGGGACGCCCAATGATGGGACCGAATGGTCAGCCGATGCCGGGACCGAATGGTCAGCCGGTGCCAATGAATGGTGAGGATAAGAAAAAGAACAAGAAGAAGGAAAAGGCTCCAAAGCAGCCAAAGCCACAGAAAGCACCTAAGCCACCGAAAGAGCAGAATGCTTCAAAGGAAAAGAAGGGCAAGGGCGGCAAGATCGCTCTGATCGTTATTCTTATCGTGATCGTTCTTGCAGGCGGTGGAGCTGCAGCAATATTTGTTCCTAAGTTCATGAATTATAATAAAGCTGAGGATGCTTTAAAGAATGGTAAAGTAGATGAGGCAATTGACCTTTATAATAAAGCAAAGCCGATCAAAGATTCTAAGACCAAGGTAAATGGTGGAGCATATTTTGAATACGCAGAGAGTCTGCTTGCAGCCGGAAACTTTGTTGAAGCTGCAGATAATTACAGAAAGGCAGCAGGTCTTAACTATGAGGGGGCTGCTCAGAAGGAGAAAGAGAGCTACTTTAGTCAGGCCGAAAAGCTGTATGGTGAGGCAAATTACACAGAAGCAGCAGAATATTATGAGAAAGCAGGAGATGTAAATGGTGCAGCCGATAAGGTAAAAGAATGTTCTTATATGAATGGTTGTGCATTGGAAGGTGAGAAGAAGTACGATGAAGCTATTCAGGCATTTACCGCAGCCGGTGACTATCAGGATGCAGCCGAAAAAATTAAGGAATGTTATTATAATGATGCGGTTGACAAGATGGCAGCAGGCGATTATATTAATGCAAAAGATTTATTTGTAAAGTCAGAATATAATGATTATGCAGATAAAGCAAATGAGTGTCTGTGCTTACTGGCAGAACAGTATGTATCACAGCAGGATTATTCAAAAGCGATCGAGACATATGGTCAGGTCGATTCTTCCTATAAGGACTGTACAGCAGATATCGATGCTGTGCGGATCAAGTGGGCAAAGCTTTTGAGTGATGGAAAAGATTATAAGGCAGCAGTAGAGATGTATAGTCAGGTTACGACCAAGGATATGACTAAAAAGATCAACAAAGCAAAGTCTAAATACATCAAGGATCATTTTGACAGTAACGATGAGACTACTATGAATTACATCTGTGATCTTCGTCAGGCAGGTTATGACTCAGCAGATGATGATTATACAGCACTGACAGGCTGGTTTATTGAGTCATTTGTAAATGATGACAAGGAAGATTATAAGAGTAAGAATGATTCAGCTTCATCTGATAAAACGATCTATATCCATACGATGTTTTTAACAGAGAATGATGTAACAATGAACCTGAAAGGTTATGTTGTATATTCAGATGGAACAAAGAGCAATGAAGTTACATTTGGTGAAGTGAAAGACAGATATACAACGTGGATGAGCATTGATTCCTCACAGGCGATCAAGGGAGCAGCTACGTTATACATATATGAGATTGATACAAACCGATTGATAGAGAAGTATGTATTTACTATAGAATAAAGATCGGAAAATAGTACAGATAAAAAGCGGCTGTATTCTGAATTAAGAGTTGCAGACGCTTTTTATGCCGAAGTATGTAGAAAGGAACAGTGGACACATGGAGTCAGTCAGCAAGAGAACAATGTCCAATCAGAATACGGGGAATACAGTACAGCAGATGGAAAGTGAATTTACTCCCGGAGTAGAGATCAAGATCATTGTAGCGGTTATTTTCCTTATGGCGTTCGGTCTGGTCATGATCTTCAGCGCGTCCAGTTATACATCATCTATAAGCAGTGCTACGAATTATGATTCGGCATTTTATTTTAAGAAACAGTTGAAAATGATTATTTTGGGAATGGTGGCTGCCGGAGTGGTAAGCGTGATTCCGTATAAGGCATTTAAGAAGGTCGGACCTTTGATGTATGGTTTATCGATCGTTTTGATCTTTGCTTTAAAAACGCCACTTGGTATAACATCCGGCGGTGCGACCAGATGGTTGAATCTTGGAATAATCCAGTTACAGGTTGCCGATGCTACAAAGGTATGTATGATTATCTTTATGGCATATTATGTCAGCAAATACTGGAAAGAAATGCATAAGTTTCTTAGGATATTTAAGCTGTGGCTGTTTATTGCATTTCAGGCAGGACTGATTCTTGCCATTTCTTCAAACCTGAGTAGCTGTCTGATCTTATTATTGATGGTATTTGTTCTGACCTTTATCGTAGGTAAGAATCCATCCCTGCATATCGGAGTCGGAGTGTTTGGTATTGTCGCTGTGATTATATTGATCATATGGTTGAAGGCAACGATGCCGCTTGAAAGTGAGATGGATAAGTATCCGTATCAGATCCAGCGTTTCTTCGGATGGATCGACCCGGAGCGTTATGCCGGCTCACTTGGTTATCAGCCATTGCAGTCCTTATATGCCATCGGAAGCGGCGGCTTACTTGGAAAGGGGCTTGGAAATGGTACACAGAAGCTGAGTAATATTCCGGAAGCACAGAATGATATGATCTTTGCGATCATCTGTGAGGAGTTGGGATTGGTTGGAGCGATCATTATGTTCCTGATGTTCGGCTATCTGTTGTATCAGATGTTTATTGTTGTAAGAGAATCGAAGAATCTATATGGAAGCGTAGTTGTAATAGGAGTTATGCTTCATATTATCTTTCAGATTATAGTTAATGTATGTGTTGCTGTGAACTTTTTCCCGAATACGGGTGTATCCCTTCCGTTTATCAGTTCGGGTGGTTCGGCGATCCTATGTACCATGATCGAGATCGGTCTGGTGCTTGGCATACGAAGACAGCAATGTAATAGAAAATATTCCAGAATAAATTAATTGAGGAGAGATTATGAGAAAAATAGGAAAAGGCTTAATTCTGACTGCATTATTTGCAGTCTGTACAGTAGGAATGGTCGGGGTAAATCTGAATGCTGCAACTTTGCAGAATAAGGATCAGAAGAGTTATGATATCGAGATCATGACAGATGGACAGATCCCGGGCGCAGACAGTTCGACGACAGAAGCGCCAACAACAGAAGAACCGACAACGGAAGCTCCAAAGAATGGCTGGGTAAAAGAGCCTGATGGTAGAAAATACTATGTAAACGGTGTTGCAAAGACGGGAAGTCATGTAGCGATCAAGGACAGTAATGGCAAGAAATATTATTATTCTTTCGATAAGAAGGGTAATCTTGTGTATGGTCTTGTGAAGGTAAATGGTAAGCTGTACTATCATTCTTCAAGTGACAAGAAGCATCCGGGTGCAGCTGTTACTGGATGGCAGCAGATAAAAGGTAAGAAGTATTATTTCAGCAAGAAGACCTGTGCAGCTTATACAGGATATAAGAAGATAGGAAATTCCAGATATTTCTTTGACAGCAAGGGAAGGATGCTGACAAAGAAATGGAAGACGGTTGAGAAAAGAAAGTATTACTTTGGCAAGGATGGCAAGGCTGAAACAGGACTTGTGAAGATCAGTGGAAAGAAATATTATTTCAGTAAAAAAGGTGTCCTGCAGAAAAGCAAATTTGTAAAATATAAGGGAAAGAAGTATTACCTTGGAAAGACAGGTAAGGCTGCAGCAGGTGAAGTAAGGAAGGTAAATAGTAGCTACTATTACTTTAATAAATCAGCAAGCATGATAAAGAGTTCCTGGATTAAGACATCGAAGGGCAAGTACTATTTTGGTAAGAGCGGAAAAGCCTATACCGGATCACATAAGATCAATAATAAGGTGTATGTATTCCGTTCAAACGGAACGTTGGTAACACAATCAGGTCTGGTGACGATATCCGGCAAGACTTATTATATGAACAGCAATGGTACAGCACAGACCGGATATAAGAAGATTGGTGATGCATATTACTATTTTGGTAAAGATGGTGTTATGTATAGAAAGAAATGGGCGTATGTCGGTGGATATAAGTTCTATTTCTGTTCTAATGGTAAGCGTGCAGTCGAAGTAGATGATGTCATCGGAGATCAGGATGCTTATGAGATCATCATTAATAAGAAAACCAATGTTGTAACTGTATATGCAAAGGATGGAAAGAATGGATATATTATTCCGGTACGTGCTTTTATATGTTCTACCGGTGTGAGCACACCACTTGGTACATTCCATACACAGAGCCGTTACAGATGGCATGAACTGATGGGACCATGCTGGGGGCAGTGGTGCAGTGGTATCTACGAAGGCTATCTGTTCCATTCGGTATACTACAACGATGTAAATAATAACAATGCACTTAGCGTAAATGCTTATAATAAGCTTGGCACAACATGTTCACATGGATGTGTAAGACTGACAGCAGGAGATGCAAAGTGGATTTATGATCACTGCAGTGTCGGAACAAAGGTAACGATCATTAATGAAAGCGGCAGAGATCCATTTCCAAAGCCAACTGCATATAAGCTTCCATCATGGCATACATGGGATCCGACAGATCCTAATATGCAGTATAAATGTAAACAGAAGGGCTGCCACTAGGGAGGACGATCGTGCACACGATTATTAAAAAACTATTTGCGATATCTTTAATATGTATATGTATGTGTGCCTGTGTGTCCTGCAAAAAGGAGGAGACACAGACGGAAGGAACAACAGAGGCGATAACGAATGGATCGGTAGAAGATTCTTCGGCGTTTATTCCGTTGGGAATGGTCATTGATGTTTCACAAAATGATATGATCAAAGATGTAACTTACGAGATAAAAGACACAGAGATCGCTGTTGTGAATTTTAAATATAATGGACTTCAGTGTCAATTTCGGGGATCGGCAGTTCATAATGAATTTGATCTGGCCGGTGTTCAGAATAATGGTGACGGAAATATGGTTGTAACTTCTGTAGGAAGTTATAATGCGACCTATTATAAGCTGGATCCCGGAAGAGTGGTATTCTGGAGCGATGAAAATATTCATTACAGTCTGTATGTATATGTTACGGCGGAAGATTCTGTGTTAGAGGAGATTTTGTCAAATCTGATATTTGAGAATCATTATACGGAGCGTGCCGATGTAAAGAAAAGTACAGAGGCAGCAGCCGAAGAGTTTGCCGGACAGGTTATAACGATCATTCAGAATAAGGATATGCAGGCCTTATCAGAGATTATGAATTATCCGCAGGAGCTTGGAAGCGGACAGTCGATCGGAAATATAGATGAGCTTATGGCGATTCCGGCAGAAGATATTTTTACAAAGGATATTCTTGAAGCCGTGAATGAAGATTCTCTGGCTAACCTGCGACAGGGCAGAGATGGCGATTCTTATCTTATTGGTTCAAATTATAAAAACATCTATTTTCGAAAAAATGCAGATGGAGATTTTAAAATTGTAAAAATAAATAATTAAGAATAGAAAGCAGCCCATTTAGCTGCCCGTAATGCATAGACTGCCCCTGCAATAATATGTGCGAGGATTTCGTTGTGAGATGCATATTGCCGGTAAATACGAGCGCCCGTTCGAGCTCAAAGAGCGAGTTGACGCAAGAATATTTAAAAATCAGGCATATGAAGCGAACAGAAACCGCAGTAAGTTATTGCAGGGGCAGTCTATGCATTACGGGCAGCTAAATGGGCTGCTTTTTATGTGAAAAAAATATGGCGAAAATCTTGTAGAATTCTGTAGGAATAATGCCTACGATATGAATTGTAGAGATGGGAAGATAAATGTAGAATTATTTTGTGTAATGGACAGGCTGGGTCTGACTGTCCGAAAATAAAGCAGGAGGGTACATATAAATGGGAAATAAATATCTGATAAAGGAAGCGGCAAAGCTGGTTGATGTGGAGCCTCATGTATTAAGGTATTGGGAAGAGGAACTTGATATGCGGATCAAGCGGAATGATATGGGACATCGATATTATGATGAGCAGGATATCCGCATTTTAAAGAAGATAAAGGAATTGAAGGATCGCGGAATTCAGCTTAAGGCAATACATGAACTGGTGCAGAAAATGTATGATATTTTGGAAAATGGTGTTCCGGCAGAGGATGCATCCAAAGAGGTAGAGGCAGATTTTACCTCGGAGTTAGTGAATACGGTAACACAGATCGGTGAAGATGTGGATGACGATCAGGCAAGGATCGTGGATTTCAAGCTGGTTCAGTTCCAGTCCGTGATGTCAAAGATCGTTGGAAATTCCATAAAGGAGAATATTAAGCCAATCAGTCAGGCAGTGACAGCGGAGACAACCGAGCAGATAGCAAAGCAGATGGATGTCATTATGAGAGAACAGGACGAGCGGGCTGAGGAGCGGTACCGAAGACTGGATACCGTGATCCGGGAAATGCAGCAGACCAGACGGGAGATTGCGGCAGCAGAAACTACCGAAAAAAAGAAAAAACATTTCTTTGGCAAGAAAAATAAGTAACAATGTATGCAGATTCATCTATCATTCGTTTTCTTTATAAAAACTTCATATAAGAGGCTGCAAAAGCATGATATAATGAGCGTAAGCCGAGCAATGCAGAATAAAAAGTACATAGACCGAATGTAAGCTTGCTTACAATGAGGTCTATGTAGTTTTTATTCTATAGTGCGAAGCACGGACATCGAGTAATCAGAAAGATTACGAGATGAGTATTGAAAATTTTTTATAAAGGAAAACATATGAAGATCATTAAAAAAGTTAAATGGGCATTGGTTTCGGTTTGGATTTTTATCGTGTTGATCATGGTGATAGGAACGATTGTGATCGGACGAAGTTATCTGTCAGAAATGTTTGGAGATGGATATAGTATACAGTCATTATATTCCATTAGTGATCCGATCAAGGAGACCTATAGAAATCTGTCGATTATCATGTCGGAGGTACAGGAAGATCTGCAGACAAATCCCAATAAATTTTATGATAAAAAATATTTTGAAAGTTTGAATCAGAAAGCTGGAAATTACAGGACATCGGTTCTCGTCTATCTGAACGGAGAATTTGTATATTCCGGAATACAGAAAGATATAGAGGAACTGGAATCCTCGTTACTTACTAAAAGAACCATTTATACAAATGGTGAAAGAGACATTGATCAGGATAACAATTTATCGGAAGTCAGTGTGGAAGATATGGGGGCACAAGGTTCATACTCATTTGGAGAGAATGGAAAAACCTATGAATATATGTTGACTACCCCGCAAGCATATCTGTGTAATGAGATTGATTATCAGATTGACGGAAAACCGATCAGCGTTTTTCTGGTTACCTACTATGGTAATTATGTCAGCCAGTTTAAGAGTGCACTTGTGGGTTTCATTTTTATGATGTTTTTGATCATGCTTGTGTTGACGACGGCATTGTCAGCGCTGGTATATACACAGTTTATTCGACCGTTGGTACGATTAAAAGAGGCAGCAGAGGAGATCGGTACAGGAAATTTGAACAGCCCGGTCGACGTGAGCAGCAGCAGAAAAGATGAGATCGGAGAGTTATGCCGGTCATTTAATGACATGAGGGTACGTTTGAATGAGTCTGTTGAGCTTAAGATGCAGTATGAGGAAGAGAACAGAGAGTTGATCAGTAATATTTCCCATGATCTGAAAACGCCGATCACGACGATCAAAGGTTATGTCGAAGGTCTGATGGATGGTGTGGCAGATACGCCGGAGAAACAGGATCGCTATCTGAAGATGATCTATAATAAGGCAAATGAATTGGATGCGTTGATTAATGAGCTGTCGCTCTATACAAATATTACGAACAATGCGATACCATATGAATTCCACAGGGTATCAGTTAAGGATTATTTTAATGATTGTATGGAAGAGGTTCGGGCAGATCTGTTGTCACATAATATGACTCTTACTTATAATAACTATTGTGCAGAAGATGTAAAGGTTGTCGTTGATCCGGATCAGTTGAAGCGAGTTATCAACAACGTTGTTACGAATGCGATCAAGTATACAGACAAAGAGGAAGGTCATATTGACATTTCTATAGAGGAAAGTGAGAAGATGATCAAGGTATCGATCAATGATGATGGACGGGGTATTGATAAAGAGAGCCTGCCGCATATATTTGACCGAACCTATCGTGCAGACAATGCAAGACGTTCCAGAGGCGGAAGCGGACTGGGACTTGCTATCTGTAAGAAGATCGTGGAAGAACATGGTGGAAAGATCTGGGCAACCAGTACGAAAGGCGAGGGTACAACGATCTATTTCACATTGAAGAAGTACATCAAGGAGGAAAATAAAGATGAGCAGAATATTGATAATTGAAGATGAACTTAGTATTGCAGAACTGGAGAGAGATTATCTGGAGTTAAATGATTTTGAAGTCGAAATAGAGACAAACGGAGCAAAGGGTCTGGATAAGGCACTGGAGAATGACTACAGTCTGATCCTGCTTGATCTGATGCTGCCGGATCTGGATGGATTTGAAATCTGTCGTCAGATTCGTGAGAAGAAGGATATTCCGATCATCATGGTAACAGCGAAGAAGAATGATATTGATAAGATTCGTGGATTGGGACTTGGTGTTGATGATTATGTAACAAAACCCTTCAGTCCAAGCGAACTGGTTGCCAGAGTAAAAGCACATATCTCCAGATATGAGAGATTGATCGGTTCAACTGCATTGCAGAATGATGTGATCGAGATTCGTGGTTTGAAGATCGATAAAACTGATCGTCGTGTCTATGTGGATGGCGAAGAGAAGGTATTTACAAATAAGGAATTTGATCTTTTGACCTTCCTTGCAAGCAATCCGAATAAAGTATTTTCAAAGGATGAACTGTTCAATAAGATTTGGAATATGGAGAGTATCGGGGATATAGCGACCGTAACGGTTCATATTAAGAAGATTCGCGAGAAGATTGAATTTGATACATCTAAGCCACAGTATATCGAGACTGTATGGGGCGTAGGATACAGATTCAGAATGTAGTGAGACAGAAATTATTCAGGCAGGAGAGAGCGTATCAGGGCTTTGGATTGTAAGAGGTTCTGATAAGGAGATAACAGATGAAGATAGAAGTATTATATGAAGATAATGATATATTGGTTGCTGTGAAGCCATACGGACTGCCATCACAGCCGGATAAGAAGAATTCTGAAAATATGGTCAGTATGTTGAAGCTCCGTATCTTTGAGAAAGAGCATCGGACAGAGGAACCGTATCTGGCACCGATCCACAGATTGGATCGACCGGTTGGCGGCATTATGTTATTTGCAAAGAATAAAGAAGCTGCGGCAAAATTGTCTAAACAGAGCGAAGATGGTGAGATGGTCAAATATTATCAGGCGATCTTAACAGGTGAACTTCCGAATGATGCCGGAACGATCACGAATTATCTGATTCATGATAACCAGACCAATGTCACAAGGATTGTGGATAAAGATACACCGGGAGCAAAATTAGCAGAGCTTGATTATGAAGTGTTAGATGTCATGGAGACAGATGATGGAATCTTAAGCTATGTGTTGATCAATCTTATCACAGGCAGAACACATCAGATCCGTGTTCAGATGGCTGGTAAAAAAGCAGGCATTTGGGGTGATACAAAGTACAATCCTAAGTTCCGGAAGACAAAAAAATCTTATAAACAGATCGGTCTTCATGCATCCAGGCTGGAATTTGAACATCCTGTGACAGGAGAACACATGGTATTTAAGAATGAGCCGGAAGGCAAGGCATTCGAGATTATCGAGCTGGATGAATTTTAGAGATAAAAACCGAAGCTATAGGACAAAATATGTTGATAAAAACCGCCTTCAACCCTGATAAATAAAGGGATGAAGGCGGTTTAATCTTTTTCAAATAAAATTTGAGGGTGAAAAATATGCTGATAGCTGAATCTGTCTACTACATATATCTATTTGGCTTTTGGGATAGATGTCGGATAGATTACATCTTCAAAGCCATTATAGCTGTGAACCCAGCGCAGATTTCCATCGCTGTCATATTCTATTAAGTAGCTTATGGTTTCGTCCTTGAAAGTCATAATAAGAACGTTCTGATCATTTATCTCATAGGTTCCTGTCCGTGTCGTCTGCCCTTTTTCGGTGACGGTCATATCTTCTGAGAAGGTAAAGTTCCCCTGATCCTCTACTGCCCATAAGGAATCGCACAGTTTTTCTTCAACTGTCCGTTCATCCCGTTTTTCAGGAAGATGGGTCATAACGAAATAGATTGAGACAAATGCTGCTGTGAGGATCAGAACAACGATAATGGTTATCTTTATAACTTTGAAGGTATGTGTCGTTTTCCTCTGTCTGGACAGGGATGCCTGCTGATCTTTGATCATATCCTGATAGGAGGCTGTGATACTGTAGCTTGAGCCTGCGATACTATTTGTCTTGTTTGTTGATGGTTCCTGTGTTGATTTTAACCGCAGGATAGCAGTCTCGGTCATGCCTTTGGTATTGATGTCTTCGGTCTGATCCGGAAGCTCTTTTTCCTGCAGGTATTGTTCGGAGATGGGAAGTCTGCCAGACTTGTCTGTTCCATTTTTCAGATGGAAGGAAGAATGGTTCTGTTCTTGTTCACTCATTTATTTATCCCTCGTTTTATATTTTTTATACGCAATTTATCATGGATACTATATACACAAATGGTAGAAAATGCAAGAAAAAAATATTTTGCATTCTATAAGAACAATTCTGCGAGAACAAGCTATGAGAACAAGCAAAAATCCCTTGAAAATATTGGACTATATCTATATAATGACAGAAGGTATGTAACTTTTTAAAAGACAGGTATAGATGTCAGACACATTTAAAATGTTACATGATAGAATTATTTTATGAGTATATAAAGGAGAAAATTGAGATGGCTAATGAAAAGAAATTAGTAGAGGCTATTACTTCCATGGACGAAGATTTTGCCCAGTGGTACACAGATGTTGTAAAGAAAGCAGAGCTTACAGATTATTCAAGTGTAAGAGGATGCATGATTTTACGACCGGCCGGTTATGCCATCTGGGAAAATATACAGAAGGAACTCGACAGAAGATTCAAGGAAATAGGCGTAGAAAATGTATATATGCCATTGTTCATTCCTGAAAGTCTTCTTCAGAAGGAGAAGGATCACGTAGAAGGATTTGCACCTGAAGTTGCATGGGTAACACAGGGTGGCTTGGATCCACTTCCGGAGCGTTTATGTGTAAGACCTACATCAGAGACTCTGTTCTGTGATCTGTATTCGAATATCATTCATTCATATAGAGATCTTCCAAAGGTTTATAACCAGTGGTGTTCAGTTGTTCGTTGGGAAAAGACAACCAGACCTTTCCTTCGTTCGATGGAATTCTTATGGCAGGAAGGTCATACGGCACATGCTACAGCAGAAGAAGCAGAGGAAAGAACCATCCAGATGTTAAATGTCTATGCTGATTTCTGTGAGCAGGTTCTGGCTATTCCTATGATCAAGGGACGTAAGACAGATAAAGAGAAGTTTGCAGGTGCAGAGGCTACTTATACGATCGAAGCTCTGATGCATGATGGTAAGGCACTTCAGTCCGGTACAAGCCATAATTTCGGAGATGGATTTGCCAAGGCATTTGGCGTTCAGTATACAGACGCAAATAATAAATTACAGTATGTACACCAGACTTCATGGGGTATGTCAACCAGAATTATCGGCGCGATCATCATGGTTCATGGTGATGACAGCGGCCTGGTGCTTCCACCAAGAATCGCTCCTACACAGGTTATGATCATTCCGATCAACCAGAAGAAGGAAGGCGTTCTTGAAAAGGCACAGGAGATCAAGGCAGCTCTTTCTGAGAAGTTCACAGTTAAGCTGGATGATTCCAATAAGAACCCAGGCTGGAAATTCTCTGAGCAGGAGATGCGCGGTATCCCTGTTCGTATCGAGATCGGACCAAAGGATATCGAAGCTGGTCAGGCAGTTATCGTACGTCGTGATAACAGAGAAAAGACAGTTGTGTCATTAGATAATATTACAGAAGCAGTTGGAGAGATCCTTGAGAAGATGCAGGCAGACATGCTTGCAAAGGCAACTGCTCATAGAGATGCCAATACACATGAGGCTCATAACTGGGAAGAATTCACTGACATTCTGACAAGAAAGCAGGGATTCATCAAAGCTATGTGGTGTGGCGACAGAGCCTGTGAGGAAGCGATCAAGGATGAGACCGGTGCAACAACCAGATGTATGCCATTTGAGCAGGAGCATCTGTCCGATGTCTGTGTGCATTGCGGTAAGCCTGCAAAGACGATGGTATACTTTGGCAAGGCATACTAAGAGGAACATCGGCAAAGACGATGGTATACTTTGACAAAGTATAATAAAAGAAAGAGTAGCCATTAGCAGATGATAGATAAGTAGTGTATTTGGTTTTGCAGAATTTATGATACTTGCAATAGGTGATAACAAACATATTAATAGATTGTTATCACCTATTTTAATGTAATATATATTTGGGATGGAATATGCTGTTTTCAATTGATATCATGAAATATGGCATAGATGATGGCGCAATCATGAAGTATATGGCATAGATGATGACGCTTGAGGGTATATTGGATGAAAAAGCTTGTTAATACCCAGCCGAAGGATAGGCATACGGGTATGACAGCTAGAAAACAGAAATGATACCCAAGAGAAGGGCAGGCATACGGGTATGACAGCTAGAAAACAGAAGTGATACCCAAGTGAGAGGTAGGCATGTGGGTATGACAGCTAGAAAACAGAAGTGATACCCAAGAGAAGGGCAGGCGCGTGGGTATGACAGCTAAGAAACAGAAGTGATACCCAAGAGAAGGATAGATCATAGGGTATACTAGAAGAGAAGATGAGAGATACCCTATCAAAAAATAAAGTAATGGTATTGTGTACAGAAAGGCATAGAAATACCCAAGGAGGAGGTTGTGATATGGAGATCAGGATGCCGGAGAATGCGAAAAAGGTAATAGAGACACTGGAAGCTGCCGGATATGAAGCCTATATTGTTGGTGGCTGTGTGAGAGACAGTATTCTTGGCAGAGAACCGGGAGACTGGGATATTACGACAGCAGCAAGACCGGAACAGGTAAAGGCGTTATTCAGACGGACGATCGATACTGGAATTAAGCATGGTACGGTTACGGTTATGTTTGGTAAAGAGGCATATGAAGTAACCACCTACCGGGTGGATGGAGAATATTCCGATCACAGAAGACCGGATTCTGTGGAATTTACTGCGAATTTAGAAGAAGACTTGAAGCGTAGGGATTTTACGATCAACGCTATGGCATACAGTCCTTCAGCAGGTGTGATCGATCTGTTCGGTGGAATGGATGATCTGGACAATAAGGTCATTAAGGCGGTCGGTGATCCGCTGGCACGGTTTGACGAAGATGCCCTGAGAATCCTTCGGGCGATCCGGTTTGCAGGCCAGCTTGATTTCACAATCGAAAGGGATACCAGAAAGGCGGTGATCCTGCGGGCACAGTTCTTACAGGATATCAGTGCCGAACGTATCCGCGTGGAGCTTGACAAATTGCTGACTTCTGCGCATCCGGAGAAATTGATGGAAGCATATGTGACAGGCATAACAGCATATATCCTGCCGGAATTTGACCGGATGATGGAACAGCCGCAGAATAATCCATACCACAAATACAATGTAGGCGTTCATTCAATGGAAGCAGTTAAGGCTATTGAGTCAACTACAGTATGCAGATGGGCTGCGCTGCTTCATGATGTGGGAAAGCCGGAATGTCATACAGTGGATGAAAATGGTATCGACCATTTCTATGGACATAATGAGAAGGGGGCAGAGATTGCCCGTAAGGTGCTTCGCAGATTGCGGTTTGACAATGAAACGACAGATCTGGTATGCAAGATGGTGTTGTGGCATGATTATGGTTTAGGGGAGATATTGAAAAAGACAACCTTCCGAAAAGCACTCAGCAGGATGGGAGCAGATTTCTTCCCTTATTATATCAAGATCCGCCGGGCGGATATGGCGGCGCAGAGTGATTATAAGTTAGAAGAACGGAGAAGCAGCATCGAGCATCTGGAGAAACTGTATCAGGAGATCACGGATGCGAAAGATTGTCTGACGATCAAGCAGCTTGCCATCAATGGAAAGAATTTGATCGCACTTGGCGTAAAACCTGGAAAAGAGATCGGCGATATCTTGCAAGAGCTTCTGAATCAGGTGCTTGGCAGTCCTGAGTTGAACAACAGAGAAACGCTGTTGTCTATGGCAGATAAATATATTAAGAAGTAAAAAAATAAAGGTGGAATTATAACTGCATCCAGCTAATTATATATTGACATTACCCAAGATTTCGTAATGAGATGCATAGTGCCGGTAAATACGAGTGCCTGTTTGAGTCCGAAGGACGAGTTGGTCAATGCTTCATCTCTGCCGTATTTTACTACGGAATATGGCAGTTTTTGCGTGATCCATATGCCGGGCGGGTGAATATACCGGGCACAGATCCGGAGGCAAATGTGACATTTTATGTGAAAGACCGGAGATCATTTAAAACAGATAAAAATATGGAGGTGTGGAATGAGACTGAGGAATGTGTTAATTGTTGTGAAAGATATTGAACGGTCAAAGCAATTTTACCATGATCTGTTTGGACTCGAACCAATATTAGATAATGACGGAAATCTGATTCTGACGGAAGGATTAGTATTGCAGGATGAGAGGATATGGAAAGATTTTCTTAAAAGAGATGTGATATCCCACAATAATTCCGCCGAGCTATATTTTGAGGAGCGGGATATCGAAGCTTTTGTTGAAAAGCTGGAGCGGTTATATCCGTCGATTGAATATGTAAATCCACTTATGGTTCACAGTTGGGGACAGAAGGTGGTTCGTTTCTATGATCTGGATGGAAATCTGATCGAGGTTGGGACGCCGACGTAACCGGAAACAGACAAGGAGATTACAGGCGGCGGAAAATTTATAATTTAATAAAGGCATGCTATAATTACGGAGGTTAGGAAGGACTAATAAAATTATAAATAACAGGAGAGAAAAAATGAGAAACATCGTTTTGCTTGTCAGATATACAATACAATCAGGGATGAGAGGGAAATTTGTTGAGGCTGTGATGGCATCCGGGATTTTAGATCAGATTCGGAAGGAAAAAGGATGTGTGTCATATAATTATTATGAGGATGTCGAAGATCCGGACAAACTGCTGCTCGTAGAGGAATGGGAATCGGAGGAGGATCAGCAGAAGCATTTGCAGATGCCGCATATGGAGATGTTAAAGCAGATAAAAGAAAAATATGTCTTTGATACAGTAGTAACAAAAAGATAGGGTTTATATAATGGGAAAGGGGAAATTACTATGTGGAAAATATTTATAATTTTATTCGGAGTGCTTTTCGGCATATTTATTCCAAAATCAATATACGAGAATTATACAGATACAAATCGGGAAGACAGTACTTATGAAGAATATTCATATGCAGACTCAGAGGACAGTGTTTATGGGGACTATCCGTATCCAGATCCGGAGTATGCTGCCGGACGAGGTAACTTGAAAACCTATAACAACAAGGACTATGATCCGACAAAAACAGACTGGGAAAATTATGGGGATACCGGCTCAATCATGGAGATTGCAGACACGGACTGGGCATTAGAAAATGCTCCCGTGTTTCATGTAGAAACAAAGGAACAACTGGCTGGTGTTGTGTATTATGTCAATGCAGTTAAAGGGTATAATGATTCCGTGGAACTCTACCTTGAGGCGGATATAGATCTTGACGGTCTGGAATGGGTTCCGATGGGCGGATGGTACAGACCAGATAGATATCTTGAGTACACTACATTTGTGGGGCTTATAGATGGACAAAATCATATAATAAAAAATATGCATATAGATACAAAATACGGTGGACATTGCGGATTTGTAGGATATTCTTATTCCTTGCAGATGAAGAATATCACTTTTGAAAAGGCATATGTGTCCGGAGGAACGTATGTAGGAATTGCAGGCGGAGAAATTTATGGTTCTGAAGACTGGATAAATGTAAATGTATCAGGTATGGTTGGAACACCCGGACCTGAAACCGGCTCGATCGTTGGCAGGGAAGCCGGTATTAATTTCAGAGACTGCGATGCAACGGTTGTGTATAAAAAGGAAAACGGAAGATTTGGAAGTATCCGGTATTTTTCACACAGATATCAGTTAATTGCAGAAACACCGGTTGTTGAAGCATTTACCCTGACTTATGAAAATGGCGTGATCATAAGAGATGAAGTTGAAGGATATGATAATCTGGGCTGGCATATTGAGCGGGATGGTTCGCTTCTTTTGGACAGAGCAGCAGAAGGTGAATTGCAGCTGCCGGCAGAATATACATATCCGGATACATCGATCTGGCTTGAGGCATATATAAATGGAACGTATATCAGAGTCAGCAATATAATCGACGTGCCTTGATCAGATAGCGTTATTTTGTCCGGTATTTCAGGAGAAAGGGAAGTATATTATGTGTTTGCGGAGTGGTGATGTTTCAGATATTATAATAATATACTTAAATTTGGAGAGCAAAAATGGTTGTATATAAATATGGTGATCCGGAAGCAAATATTGTATTGATTCAACCAGTGGGAGATCATGATGTGCATGATATAGAAAATGAGGTTTCAGAGATAAAGAAGAGGACTTCTCTGGAATTTCAGATGGTCGCAGTTAAAGTAGATAGCTGGAATCAGGATCTGTCTCCGTGGAGAGCCCCTGCTGTATTTGGAAATGAAGATTTTGGTGAGGGTGCGTCGGCGTTACTGGCACAGATATTGGAATTGTGTAAGGATGAAAGTAAGACTTATTATCTTGGTGGATATTCCCTTGCGGGGCTGTTTGCACTTTGGGCATCCTGCCAGACGGACAGGTTTGCCGGGATAGCGTCAGCATCCCCATCAGTTTGGTTTCCGGGATTTCTTTCGTATGTGAAAGAATATGGGATTGCAAGCCCGGTTGTTTATCTGAGTCTTGGTGATCGGGAAGAAAGAACGAAGAATCAGGTTATGGCTGCGGTAGGCGATTGTATCCGGGAATTGTATGGATGGCTACAGGAGCAGGAGATTGACAGTATACTGGAATGGAATCAGGGAAATCATTTTAAAGAACCGGGAATCCGTACGGCGAAAGCATTTGCATGGGTGATGGAACGAACAAAAGGAACGATCAGAGGAAGGTGATACTTTATGAATGTTACGATGCTTGGAACAGGAAGTGCACTTGTTACGGAATGTTATAACACCTGTTTTGTGTTGCAGGAAAATGAGGAATATTTTATGGTGGATGGTGGCGGTGGAAGTGCCATTCTGCATCAGTTAAAGCATGCCGGAATTGACTGGAAAGAGGTTAGAACTATCTTTGTGACACATAAACATATCGATCACATTACGGGTATCATATGGATGATCCGTATGATATGCCAGCATATGAAGCAGGGCGAATATGAAGGCGAAGCTGTGATATATGCACATGATGAAGTCATTGATCTGCTGCTTGATCTGGCCAGAAAACTTCTGCCAAAGAAAGAGACAGATTTTATCGGTAAACGGCTGCATCTGATAGCAGTTAAAAATGGAGAGTCTGTTGAAATTTTGAATAAACGGGTTACATTTTTTGATATCCAATCCACAAAAGCGAAACAGTTCGGTTTCTGCATGGAACTGGGAGATGGAGAGAGATTAACCTGCTGCGGAGATGAACCATACAATCCATGTGAAAAGAAGTATGCAGAGAACAGTACATGGTTGTTGCACGAAGCATTTTGTCTGGATGGTCAGGCGGATATATTCCATCCATACGAGAAGCATCATTCAACAGTGAAAAATGCCTGTGAGTTTGCAGAAGAATTGCATGTGAAAAATCTGCTGCTGTATCATACAGAGGATCGGAATCTTTCACATCGAAAAGAATTGTATTATGAAGAAGGAAGAAAATATTTCAGTGGGAATCTTCTGATCCCGGATGATCTGGAAACGTTTATAATTTAATATGGTGATCCGGACGGCGAAAGCATTTGCATGGTTGATGAAGAATATGCTAATATAGTTAGCAGAGACTAACTGCATTGGCATATTTTTTTTATAAAGGAGAATAGATATTATGTTACAGTGGAAAATATTTATGGTGATGGCATTGATCGGGCATATATTGTGTGGGATTTCAGATGGATTTCTGACATATGCTCCAAATGGAAAAGTCGATCTGACAAATTTTAAGGATTATGAAAAATCCAAGGTAGCCTTTCATGGAATGCCACTGAAGAATCTGTCGGTTGCGATGTTGTTGGGCGTGTGTGCAATGACGCTTGAGATATTCGGATACATAGCTCTTTGTGACTGGATGCAGCAGTATTCAGAAACATATTATCTGATCATGCTGATATCAACACTTGTCATGTTTATCAATCTTGCATTGCATCATCTGTTCTGTTGTCTGGTTGAATGGTTTTTTGTAAAATTAAATCTGACAGAAGAAGCTCTGCACGCGGTATGGGATTTCTTTAAGACAACCTGTTATACGATGTATCTGGGATATCTGGGAATGTTGGTATTTGCGGCAGCATTTTTTATTGCTGTTGTGACAGGAAAAACTTCACTTCCGGCATGGGCATGTATTTTTAATCTGCTGCCGCTTGCAATCGTGATCCTGCCAACAAAACTTCCGGCAAAAGCAAATGTAATCGGGGTGATCATGTTTGCCGGGTTGCTTTTTCTTATATAATGGTCACGTTAGAGAGCCGGGAACTATCGGCGTTCTTACTTTATAGAAATTATCTTGTAAAAAAGTATAAAATAAAGGAAAATATAAAAAAAAGTATAAAATGAGGTAATATATGCAGAAGCCATTTACAATTACATTTAGTAAAGCACCGAAAAACGCATGTATTCATACAGATAAAACTGCATATTATCATTTACCGGGGCTGTTCGAATTCTATGAGCTGTATCGTGTATTCCTGCCATTGTTCCGGGAGCACAGAGAATATTTCTATGACTGGTGCGAGATCGGTTCGATCTATGGTGCTCCGGCGGACTGTCTGTGGGGTGGCGGACGTGTTGGATATGGTGATTGTGATCCGGAGGATGTACGGGAATTGATGGACGAGTATGGAATCTCAGCCCGGCTGACCTTCAGTAACTCGCTGCTTTGCGAGGAGCATCTGGCAGATAAGAGATGTAACGAGCTTTGCAGATTATTTGAAAAAAACGGAAAGGCAGAAAATGGGGTGATCGTCCATTCGGAGCTGTTGTTGGATTACCTGAAAAAGCAGTATCCGGGTTTTTATTTTGTATCATCGACTACAAAGGTTCTGACAGATTTTGAGGAGTTGGTAAAGGAGACAGATCGGGAAGATTTCCGTTATGTTGTGCCGGATTTCCGATTGAATAAGGCATGGGACAAATGGGAAACACTGACACAGTCGCAGAGGGATAAAATGGAATTCCTGTGTAATGAATGTTGTTCCTTTGGGTGTAAGGACAGACGCAAATGTTATGAAACGGTCAGTCGCAAGAATCTTGGAGAGGATTGCCCGGAGCATGAGTGTACGGCTTCAGATGTCATGGGCGGTTATCGTTTTTCAAAGGCAATGACAAATCCGGGATTTATCGGAATCAATGATATAAAAGAAACATACCTGCCGATGGGATTTTCTCATTTTAAGATTGAAGGGCGAAGCCTTGGCAGTGCATTGATCCTGGAATTTTTGCTTTATTACATGACAAAACCGGAATATCAACTGCACGTCCGGGAGGCTGTCTATCTGGATAATATGCTGGATCTTTTTTAATGAAGTAAGTGGTTACGAAAAGGTGACTATGTAATAAAAAAGTGCGTACTTTTTTTGCGTGATATTTCAATGTAAGCTATGAGTGTAGCAGAAAAACGCCGGATCATTATTTGTCCGAGATAAGAGAAATAAGGAGTTGGTTTCATATGGCATATTTTAACCGCACTCATCTGGCTGGAAGTTATGTATCAAAGGAGCAGCCACACAGCAAACCAAGAAAGTCGGGCAGAGTTAAGATTGTGGAGTAGTGCAAGAAGTAATATTATATGGTTCAAGGGCAAGAGGTACAGCGATGGAAAGAAGCGATATTGATATTGCTGTTTCGGGTGTGGATAACTTTGAATCACTTGTTGAAAAAGTGGAAGAATTGCCAACACTTTTCAGTGTGGATTTAGTGAATATGGATACCTGTAGGAATCAGTTATTATTGGAGGATATCAGGCAATATGGACGAGAAATTTAACAGGCGGTTTTTATCTTTCTGCAATTCATTGGATGGATTGTCGGATTAAAGCCATCCCAATTTTTCGTTTGACTTTTTCGAAAATGAGAAATATAATAACGTCTTGAACGAGTAGCAAACATGCGTAAATCCAGTTTTGCTGCTCGTTTTTTAATTATATATTGCCATTAGAAAGTGTGTAGCTTATCAGCGTAAGTCCAACTTATAAGATAAGTACACACTTTTTTTGTGTGAAAAAGGAGGATTAAATTAAGATGGCGGAAAGTAATAAGATGAGGGAGATGCCGGTAAATAAGCTGATGGTTCAGATGGGAATACCGATGATCTTATCGATGGCATTGCAGGCGGTCTATAATATTGTGGACAGTGCATTTGTAGGCAATATGGAGTTGGGGAGTGAAGCGGCATTAAATGCACTCACACTGGTATTTCCGGTTCAGATGCTTATGGTGGCTGTAGGAATCGGAACAGGTGTAGGAACAAATGCACTTCTTGCCATGACACTTGGGCAGAGAGATATGAAAAAAGCAGCAAGAGTCGCAGGCAACAGCTTATTTCTTGGTGGAATTATTTATGTGGTATGTCTGTTATTTGGTATCTTTGGAGTGAAAGCCTACATCTCATCTCAGACCGTTGATCCGGAAGTTATCTCGATGGGAACAACATATTTGCGGATCTGCTGTGTGTTGTCCTTTGGCATTATCTTCTTTTCATTATTTGAAAAATTATTGCAGGCAACAGGACGTTCCCTTTATTCAACGATTGGTCAGGTTGCGGGAGCTGTTATAAATATTATTCTTGACCCGATCATGATCTATGGTATTGGCCCTGTTCCGGAAATGGGAGTAGCGGGAGCCGCATATGCTACCGTCATAGGACAGATCGTATCTGCCGGTTTGCTTCTGGTATTTCATCTGAAGTTAAATAAAGAATTTGAACATGGAATAAAACATATGAAGCCGAGTGCCAGAACTATGAAAGAAATCTATTCCATTGGTCTTCCTGCAATCATTGCACAGGCACTTATGTCAATTATGGTTTATGCGATGAATCTTATTTTAAAATTCAATCCTTCCGCCCAGACGGCATATGGATTGTTTTATAAGGTGCAGCAGTTTGTATTGTTCCTTGCATTTGGACTGAGAGATGCAATCACGCCGATCATAGCTTTTGCATATGGCATGGGAAGCAGGAAAAGGATCAAAGATGGAATCCGCTATGGTCTTATTTATACCATAGCATTGATGATCCTGGGCGTTCTCATCACAGAGATTTTTCCAAATGCCTTTGCCTCGCTGTTCAATGCAGGTCAGTCAAGAGCGTATTTTATCGGTGCAATGAGAATTATCTCGATCAGTTTTGTATTTGCCGGAATCAATGTGGCATATCAGGGCATCTATCAGGCATTGAATGGCGGTCTTGAGTCGCTTGTCATATCACTTCTCAGACAGCTTGTGATCATATTGCCATTGGCAGCTATCTTCGCTGTCTTCGTAAGAAATGGCCAAATGGGTGTTTCACTGATCTGGTGGGCGTTCCCGATTACAGAATTTTTCTCATGCTTAGCGGGATATGTATTTTTGAAGAAAATACAGAGAAACAAGGTAGAAAAATTAGGATAAACTATGAATGTGGTATCTGTAAGCTCGGTAAGAGGGAAAACTGTTTTGAATTTGTTCCGTGTCTGTGCAATATGGATGAGCGGAATTCAGGACAGGTGAATGAAAAGTCTAATCCTTCAGCTTTGTAAGATTGACAAAAACAATACAATGCAGTATATATAGAACAATATAAATGCTTGTCTCGGCGTTAAAGAAGACTATAGATTTTGCTGTTTCTGAACATAACAGTATGCTCTATAGTCTTTTTTATTTATGTAATTACAGAAGATGGAGGAAGAACATGATGTCATCAAAGAACTGGTTGAAAAAAATAGTGATAATTATAGTAGGTTCTGTTATTGCAGCTTATGGAATCACACTTGCCTTGTATGCGGGATTCGGAGGCGCAACACTTGCAGTTTTGTGGCAGGGCATTTCAGAAACATTTCATATAAGTATCGGAATGGCTTCGTTTGTTGTAGCTGTTGTGATGATCTTATTTGCGGCTATTTATGACAGGTCGCAGATTCATATAGGAACATTTTTGTATCAGGTTGTGTACAGTGGGTGTGTGGATTTGTTTGCAAAATGCCATATATACAGCAAATATATGTGGATAAATTTCTTCATTATGCTGGCAGGCGTGATCTTATTTGCAGTTGGAACAGGTTTGTATGCATCTGCATCTCTTGGCAGAGGTTCTTATGAAGCAGTAACCTTTGCATTGGCAGAGAAAAATAACTGGCAGGTTAAGATCGTTCGTATGATATTAGATATTTTAATGGTCGTGACAGGCGTGCTTTTGGGAGGAAAGTTTGGAGCATGTACGATCATCACAGTTATAATTTCAGGACCGGTTATACAATTTACAAATGGCAAGGCAAAGCAGATTTTTAAGATGTAGGATGAAAATATTCAAAAATATATCCTTAAAAAATCCTCATGATACTGTATGAATATGCCTATAGAAAAATAAAATATGCTGTGGTAAACTGAGAGAAGAATTATCCGTTATGGAGGGAGACAAATGGCATATAATCTTCCGGATAGAGTTATAAAGGAAATTACAGCGTTTGCAAAAGAAAATTCAATTATAAAAATAGTTTTGTTTGGATCTCGGGCAAGAGGAGATCATACAGAGAGAAGTGATGTGGATTTAGCTGTGTACGGTGGGGATTTTGATTCTTTTTATTGGAATATAAAAGAAAACATCCATTCGCTCCTTTCTTTTGATGTGGTTGATATGAATTCAAGGGTTACGGAAGAATTAAAAAAAGAAATTGAAAGGGATGGGGTTGTTATATATGAAAAAACTAGATAATTTTGCAAATTGCCTTGATATATTAAAGCAAGCAGATTTTGAACTTGCAGACAGCAATGATATATATCGAATGGGTGTTGTTGGGCAGTTTAATCTGACTTTTGAACTTGCCTGGAAAGCATTGCAGGAAGTGCTGAGAATGCATGGAGTAGAAGGAGCGGAAACAGGTTCGCCAAGAGAAATATTACAGGTCGGGTATAAAGTCGGATTTGTGAACGACTCATCTGTTTGGCTGCTGATGTTGAAAAAAAGAAATACATCAATTCATATATATAACGAGGAAGAAATTGATGAATTGATCGTGTTTATACGAGATAGTTTTATTCCAGCTTTTACAGATCTTGAGGAGACATTGCAGGAAAAACTTATAGAAGTAGATGAGTGGTAATCGTCTTTAATAAACTCCGGTTTGCAATAGTGAGATGAATAAGTCCTTGCACAAATACCCTGCATAAGGTAAAATAATTTCATATGAATATTTGTGAACTGGGGGCACCACTTTTCACAAGGAAGATAACAGGCGCCGGATCATACCGTTATGGTTGTATGATCCGGTGCCTTTTTGTGTTACAGGGCATTTGTCCTGTAGTGCAGAAAATGTGTAATTATGAAAGATAGGAGAACATACATGGTAAAAATCAATGGTGAAGAAAAAGAGATTGCCGGTAAGAATCTTCTGGAATATTTGAAGGAAGCCGGATTTGAGCCGGAACGTGTCGTTGTAGAACGGAATCTCGACATTATTCCAAAAGATGAACTTGGCAATACGATCATTCAGGATGAAGATGTGATCGAAGTATTACGATTTGTTGGCGGAGGTTGAGACATGACAGAGATGCAGAAAAAAATGCAGGAGCTGATCTCGCAGGAAGAACTGGATCGTGCATTTGATGCAAGATTTCCGAAAGAGATGCAGGTAAAGTTACGTGCGGCGAAGGTGGCTGTTGCAGGTATCGGTGGACTGGGGTCAAATATCGCAGTCATGCTTGCAAGAACCGGCGTCGGACATTTGCTTCTGGTGGATTTCGATGTGGTGGATGTGACGAACCTCAATCGTCAGATGTACTTTATATCCCAGCTCGGGAAGCCGAAGACGGAAGCCCTGCTCGAAACCCTGTATCAGATCAATCCATATCTGACGTATGAGACAGTGCAGACGAAAGTAACCCCGGACAATGTAAAGGAATTATTTGGTGGATATCCGATCGTGTGTGAAGCATTTGACAAACCGGATCAGAAGGCAATGCTGGTGCGTGAACTACTGATGCAGTGTCCGGATGCAACTGTTGTATCAGGAAATGGCATGGCAGGGTATGCAGATACGAATGCGGTAAAAACGCGCCAGATGATGCGCCGCCTGTATGTGTGCGGAGATCAGAGCACTGATGTCGGCGACGGTATAGGACTCATCGCTCCGCGGGTAGCTGCCTGCGCAGCTCATGAGGCAAACAAAGTATTACAATTGATAATGGAGAAATAAATGTTAGAGAAAATTGGAGATTACATGATACTCGGATACCTTGATATACCAAAACAAGGGCATTTGAGTCCGCCGGTACTTGATGGCGCATAAGGGGCATCTTAGTACCGCTGCAGGACTCAACGAGCGGAAGCGTCCCTTGGTTGGTAATGTCAAGGTATACGAGTATTATAATATATATAACTCTAACATTTATTTCTCTGCAGAGAAAAGGAGACAACATGGAAGATAAATTCATTTTAGGCGGCAAGGAATTCAAGAGCCGTTTCATTTTAGGATCAGGCAAATACAACCTGAATCTGATCAAGGCAGCAGTTGAACAGGGAGGTGCAGAGATCATCACCCTTGCATTACGACGTGCAAATACACAGGAAAGTGAAAATATTCTGGACTATATTCCGGAAGGAGTTACCCTGCTTCCGAATACTTCCGGTGCAAGAAATGCCGAAGAGGCTGTCCGCATCGCAAGACTTAGCAGGGCAATGGGCTGTGGTAATTTTGTAAAGGTAGAGATCATGCGTGATGCAAAATACCTTTTTCCGGATAATTATGAGACTGTGAAAGCAACCGAGATCCTTGCAAAGGAAGGCTTCGTGGTACTGCCATATATGAATCCGGACTTAAATGTAGCAAGGGATCTTCAGAATGCAGGTGCGGCTGCTGTTATGCCGCTTGCAGCACCGATTGGAAGTAATAAGGGGCTTGCAACAAAGACTATGATCCAGGTATTGATCGATGAGATCGACCTGCCGATCATCGTGGATGCCGGCATCGGAAAACCATCTCAGGCATGTGAAGCGATGGAAATGGGTGCGGCTGCGATCATGGCAAATACAGCCATTGCAACAGCAGGTGATGTACCGGAGATGGCAGCAGCATTTAAACTTGCGATCGAAGCCGGAAGAAAAGCATACCTGACCGGAATGGGTCGTGTCCTTGCAAGAGGCGGAAGTGCTTCCGATCCTTTGACAGGTTTCTTGCGTTAGGAGGCAGTCGGAAATGAACGAAGAAAATCAAGTATATTTTGTTGACAGTGACAAGCTTCCACAGGAAGCGCTAGCGCGTAAGCATCGTCTGGAACAGGATGCATCGTTCCGGACAAATCATATGGAATATATGGAAGGCATGCAGGTGATCGATTCGGATATCAAGGACAAAGTACTTGCGGCTATGGATGCATATGACTATGATTCCTATACTGCGGCAGATGTAGAACGTGCGCTGTCACATGAGAGCTGTACGATCGAGGACTTTAAGGCATTGCTGTCACCGGCAGCAGCACCGTATCTGGAACAGATGGCAAGGAAAGCAGAGGAGATCACGAAGAATCATTTTGGAAATACGGTCTATATCTTCACACCGCTTTATATTGCAAACTATTGCCAGAACTACTGCATTTACTGTGGTTTCAACTGTTATAACAACATTCGCCGGAAGAAGCTGACGATGGAGGAGATCGAGCATGAGATGCAGGTTATTGCGCATACCGGCATGGAAGAAATTCTGATCCTGACAGGCGAGAGCCGGGCATATTCGGATGTTACATATATCGGGGAAGCGGTGAAGATCGCAAGAAAATATTTTAAGAATATCGGAATCGAGATCTACCCGGTAAATGTGGATGAATACAAATATCTGCATGAATGTGGTGTTGATTATGTAACTGTTTTTCAGGAGACATACAACACGGACAAATACGAGACCTTACATCTGATGGGACATAAGCGCGTCTGGCCATATCGTTTTGATGCGCAGGAGCGTGCGCTGATGGGCGGCATGCGTGGAGCCGGATTCTCAGCACTTCTGGGGCTGGATGATTTCAGAAAGGATGCACTGGCAACGGCACTTCATGTCTATTATATCAACCGCAAATATCCACATGCAGAATTATCATTGAGTTGTCCGCGCCTGCGTCCGATCGTGAATAATGAGAAGATCAATCCAAGGGATGTAGGAGAGAAGGAGCTTTGTCAGGTGCTCTGTGCATATCGGATGTTCCTGCCGTTTGCCGGAATCACGGTATCGAGCCGTGAGAGCGCAACATTCCGAAACGGAATCGCAAAGATCTGTGCAACGAAGGTTTCTGCCGGAGTATCGACCGGTATCGGTGATCATGAAGAAAAATACGAGGGCAAAGAGGATGAGGATGTAGGAGATGAGCAGTTCGAGATCAACGATGATCGTTCCTTTGCATCCATGTATCAGGATATGGAGAAGGGCGGCTTGCAGCCGGTCTTAAACGATTATATCTATGTGTAAATGTTATGAGCATGCGATCGTGATCACCAATCGCGCGCTGGTAAACGGAGACTTTCTGGAACAGCTTCAAAAGGTCGCTCAGGTGCATCCACATGCATTGATCCTGCGGGAAAAAGACCTGCCGGATGCAGAATATGAGAAGCTTGCAGCGAAGGTTTTAGAAATATACAAAACGGCGGGCATACCTGTCTTTCTACATTCCAGAATGGAGATTGCAGAACGGCTTGGCTGTGAGAATATTCATTTGTCGATTCCTGTGTTGCAGGATTTGCCGGATGTTCAGCGTGATGTGCTGACAACGAATTTTAAAGAGATCAGTGTGTCCTGTCACAGCATGGAGGATGTCGAGCTTGCAGTTAAGAGCGGAGCGACACAGATCGTGCTTGGAACGATATTTGAGACAGAATGTAAGAAAGGGTTGAAGGGCAGAGGGCTGGAATTTGTTCGTGAGATCTGTGCGAATTGTCCGGTCCCGGTATATGCGATCGGTGGAATCAATGAAGAACGCCTGCCGCAGGTGATGGAAGCCGGTGCGGCAGGCGGTTGTATGATGTCCGGATTTATGCGGATGTAGGAAGATATGCCATGGTATACAGCGTGATATCATGTGCCATCTTCTTCTCGGCAGTTTTCGTCATGCCGCAATGTTCGTATTTGACAACCTTTTGGATGTTGTCGGTGTCAAGAATGCAGGGGCAGCCACGTTTGGCGGCTTCTGCAAATGGCAGCTCCAGAACCTTCTTCATGAAGCCCTGTCCCTGGTAAGCCTGTAAGACGACTACCATCGAGACGGCGATATAATCTTTTTCTTTGCGGTATAATTTCTTATATTGCTCGTTTGATCCGGTTGCGATATTTAATAATGATTTAAATGGAATCTCGCACAGCATTCTCCAGATCATATGTAGGGCAGGCCCGAGTGGCTGTTTGGTATTCTTATCCCAGTATGCAAGGAAGCCTTCATATTTTTCGGAGGTTGCATATAATGTACCCATCCGGTAGTAGAATTCAGTAATGATCTCGAAAGATTTGATGAGGTCATCATGTGGTATCGTCTCGGCGATTCCGGGAGATGCGGCAAATGCTTCCCCGATCCGTCTGCCGTATTTTGCTATGTCTTCTGGTGACCGGTTTTCAATCTTTATCATATCTTTTTATACCTCCCGAATTTTTATTCAATATGTTTGAAAAGTCAGCATGGTTTTCCATAATCTGAATGAGTTTCACATATGGTTCATTCAATGTATTTTGAAAAATAATATCTCTGCAACGTAGAATATACCATTTTTTGAAATGTGAGTTTGAACTCATATTTGTATGGCTGTAGAATATCACGCCGAAATTATATTGTCAATATAAATGTGAGTACATACTCATGTTTATTGACTTTATTTTTTTATATGCTTATACTGGAAACAGTAAAACTATATGAATGGAATTGTTTTTTACATAAAGGAGTAACACATGCCGGAAGAAATTCGTATCCCAAAACAGAAAAGAAGCATTGAGAAAAAGGAAGCACTGAAGAAAGCGGCGGTCGAGCTGTTCTCGACAAAAGGGTTTCATAATACCAGCAGCAACGAGATTGCAAAGAAAGCAAATGTGTCGATCGGCACATTTTACAGTTATTTTGTTGATAAGAAGTCGTTATATGAGGAATTGATCACGGATCTTTATAATGAATCTTTGCAGGAGATCACGATCATGGATGTGTCCGGGTTCACATCTCCGCGAGAATTTGTCAGAAAATACGTTGCTCTGATCCTACATAATCATGAATACATGACAGCATTCCAGAAGGAGATATCCGCCTTGTCCCTGCAGTATGATGACTTGCACGAACTGGAAGCAAGGGCGCGCGCAGGTGCATTTCAGACATTTTTCTCGCTGCTTGAGACAAATAAAAAAATGCTCAGAATCTCTGATCTTAAGACTGCATCACTGATCCTTCAATGTGCATTGGAGTCCGTTGTGCATGAGGTGACCTTCTATGAAAATGACTATGATAAAGAAAAAGTCATCGATGAGCTTACGGATCTGATCTGCCGATATTGTATTGCCGTTGAATATGATAAGAAAATGTAAGAAAGTGTGGAATCTGGCAGTCATTTAGAGTATACTATCCATGAATGTTAGAATATACTAACTTGCGTTAGGGATAGGAGAACAACATGAAAAAACAATTTTTTGAGAACGAAAAAGATGGATTTTATGGAACGTACTATGAAAATCGCAAAGGGGCAGATTGTGCCGTGATCGGATTATTTGGGGATGATCCGAATGATTATATGGCGAAATGTGGAGCAAAATGGCTTCACAGACAGGGTGTAAATGTTATGTGTGTATCTCCGGGCAGAAAAAATTACAGTCATGTCAACAATCCGCTGGAAAGAATTCAGACCGCAATAAAGTGGTTACAGGATCATGGAAACCGGAAAATCGGTATTATGGGGATGAGCACGGCCGGAATGGATGCGATCGTTGCAGCATCTTATTTCCCGGATATTACGATGACGATTGGGCTTACTGCCAGTGATTTTGTATGGCAGGGATTTGAACAGGGAGAAAAGGATGGCTGTAAGGAATGGCCGATACCGAATGCATCCACACTTTCATGGCAGGGAAAGCCGCTGCCTTATATGCCATTTGTCTATGAACATCCGGTGTATTGGCAGAAGATTGAGGAAGAAACAAAAGGCTCCGGTGATATCACACGGTCGACCTGCTTGTTTATAGATTCGGAAAAGGCAAGACCGCATACAGAGGAAGAAATGGTAAAGGTTGAGAATATAAAAGGCCGCTTATTCCTGATCGGTGCGGATGATGACAGCTTCTGGGAGGCTGGCAAATATGTCCGCCGTATGGATCAGCGTTTGAAGGAACATCCACATACATGTGAATACGATGCTCTTGTTTATGAACATGGTACTCACTTTGTATTGCCGGAAACTTTGCTTCGGATCGCACTTCCGGTTGGACTCAAATTTGTATTGAAATTTGTCTTTAAGGCTGCAAAAGATTATCCAAAGGAATGTGAGGTAACTAGAAAAGATATTGACCGCAGACTGTCCGCAGCGTTAAAGGAGTGGACAGCGGATTAATATCCGTATTTGCTCTTATTTTTCATCAGGAGGGTCACAGTGATAATAAGGGTTATTAGCTCAGCAGCACTGATGGCACACCAGATTCCGTTGATCCCAAGTTATAAATGGAAAGAGATCATTGAGCATTCCGCTCTTATTGATCTACGGATTTATCATTGCTGTATATTCGTATGGGTTTGTTCGATTTCGGAAAACGAAGAAACGAAGAAATCCTGCAGGCAGTAAAACACATTGGACAAATAGACATATTATGATATAATTTGCATATAATATAAACGGAGGTGGTTTTTATGTTAACATTAAAGGAATCAATCAGACCATCGGCTGATTTAAGAAACCATTATAATGATATTTCAAAACAATGTAAGGAAAATAAAGAAGCGGTAATTATTACAGTAAATGGCAGAGGTGATACGGTAGCCCTCTCATATGAAGAATATAAAAATATGAAAGCTCGTATAGAGTTACTTGAAATATTAGCTGAGGCAGAGGATGATATAAAAAATAATCGTGTTGCACCGATAACTGAAACATTTGATGATTTGCGTAGAATGCTTCAGGAGGGCTAAGTATGGAATATGAGGTAATACGAACTGATACTGCGGATGCAGGGATCAGAAAAATAATTTTATATATAGCTCAGAATTTTGGCAATGAAGTAGCTTTGGAACAACTTGATTATATAGAGAAAAAAATTCTTGAACTTGGAAATGATCCATATATTGGAACAGATCCAAGATACCTTGTTCTTAAACGACAAGGATATAAAGTCCTTATACTAAAAAAGGATCTGGTTTTTTATAAAATTAATGAAGAGAAGAAAACGGTTATTGTATATGCGGTAGTGGATGGCAGACAAGACTATTTGAATATAATACGTGGATTATAGAAAGTGCGCAAATTTTCTGGGCAGAAATTAAGAATGAATTTGAAGGTTCCCTCATACAATTACTTATCGGGATTTCCGATTCATACAAAGTATGAAGACAATTCAAGGAGGGGATTTTTTGTCTGAGAAAATGAGTGAAGTCTACGAAGCATATGACATGGAAATACTGGGTGCCGTCAGAGGCCGGGGATCTATGATCCTGAAAACGGATCAGGGAATCAGGCAGATATCTCCATTTGACGGCAGCGAGGAGCGGCTGGAGCAGGAACGGGAATTTAAGGAAAATCTGTATGAGACAGGATTTCACCATATTGACCGTTGCGTGCCGAACCGGGAAGGAGAGCTGATCACCTGCGACCGCTACGGGAATCCATATGTGATGCGGGAATATTTTGAGGGACGGGAATGTAATCCCGGAAGTATCTGCGATCTGAATCAGGCGGCTGCAAATCTTGCGATATTTCATATCCGGGGGCGTGAGCTGTATGCAAAAGAGGGGAGAACGTATGCGTACCGTGAGCCGGGCAACTTCAGACGAAAAACGCAGGAAATGAAAAAAATCCGGAGCTTTATCTCAAAGCGTCCGACGAAGAATGATTTTGAGCTCTTATATATAGAAGCGTATGACGCATTTTACAGACAGGCAATCGACTGCCAGGCGATGATGGATGCCTGCGACCGGACAAATATTGCCGGGCATATCGGATATTGCCATGGAGCATATAATTACCATAGTGTGTTATTTTGCGGGGGGTATCTGGCGACTGTGAATTTCGACCGGTTTCATGTCGGATATCAGTTGATCGACTTATATCAGTTCATCCGGAAGGTCATGGAAAAGAATAATTATAACTTCAATATGGCGGTGAAGATCATAGAAGAATACGATCGTATTCTGCCGCTTACCGGAGAAGATTATCGATATATCTACATATTATATAGTTATCCGGAGAAGTTCTGGAAGGTCAGCAATCGTTATATGAACTCCAGAAAATGCTGGATTTCCCCTGCAAATCTTGAAAAACTCAGTAAACTTATAACAGATGAACAAGAAAAGCAGAAATTTTTAAGTGATTTTTGCAATCATTATGGGTTCACAAGTTAGGAATTTGAATGTATAATGTCATGTGTGAGAAAATCTAACTTTGGGATTTAGGAAATATATTAAGTGTAATGTTTTAAAGGAACGCACAGGAGGAAATATTAAAATGAGCGAACGCAATTATATGGAAGTATATGAGCAGTGGGTCAACAATCCGTTATTTGGTCAGGAGACCAAGGATGAACTTCTTTCAATCAAGGATGATCCAAAAGAGATAGAAGAAAGATTCTACTGTGATCTGGTATTTGGTACTGCCGGACTTCGTGGTATTATCGGTGCCGGAACAAACAGAATGAACAAGTACGTTGTCCGTAAAGCAACACAGGGTCTTGCAAATTATATCATCAAGCAGGGCAAACAGGATAAGGGTGTTGCTATTGCATATGATTCCAGAAGAATGTCACCGGAGTTTTCCATGGAAGCAGCATTATGTCTTGCAGCAAATGGAATCAAGGCATACAGATTCGAGTCTTTACGTCCGACACCGGAGCTGTCATTTGCAGTTCGCTATTTGGATTGTGTAGCAGGTATCAATGTAACTGCCAGTCATAACCCACCGGAGTACAATGGTTATAAAGTATACTGGGAAGATGGTGCGCAGATCACACCTCCACATGATACAGGAATCATGGCAGAGGTTAAGGCCATTACAGATTTTGCAGATACCAAGACAATGGAAATGATCGATGCGATCAAAGCAGGACTTCTGGTAACGATCGGTGCAGAAGTTGATGATGCATATATGGGCGAACTGAAGAAGCTGGTTCTTCATCAGGATGCTATTGATAAATATGGTAAGGATCTGAAAATCGTATATACACCACTTCATGGTACCGGAAATATTCCTGCAAGAAGAATTCTTTCTGATCTTGGATTTGAAAATGTATATGTTGTTCCGGAACAGGAACTTCCGGATGGTAACTTCCCAACAGTTGATTACCCAAATCCGGAAGCAAAGGAAGCATTCGCCCTTGCTCTTGCTCTTGCAAAGAAAGTAGATGCAGACCTCGTTCTTGCAACTGATCCGGATGCAGACAGACTTGGTGTATATGCAAAGGATTCCAAGACAGGCGAATATAAGGTATTTACCGGTAACATGTCAGGAAGCCTTCTGTGTGAATATGAAGTAAGTCAGATGAAAGCACGCGATGGCAAGCTGCCGGAGGACGGTGCGATCATTAAGACGATCGTTACAACAAACATGGTTGATGCGATCGCAAAATATTACAATACAGACCTGATTGAGTGCTTCACAGGTTTCAAGAATATCGGACGTGAGATCTTACGTTTCGAGCAGGAAGGAAAGGGAACTTATCTCTTTGGTTTCGAAGAGAGCTACGGCTGTCTGATCGGAACACATGCAAGAGATAAGGATGCCATCGTAGCAACAATGGCACTTTGCGAAGCTGCTGCATTCTATAAAGGACAGGGTAAGACTTTATGGGATGTTATGATGGATATGTATGAGAAATACGGCTACTATGTAGATGATATCAAGACTGTAACTCTGAAGGGTGTAGAAGGTTCCAAGAAGATTGGACACATCATGAATGTACTTCGTGACAATACACCAGCAGAGATCGCCGGATATAAGACAAAGGTTGTTCGTGACTACCGTCTGGAGACGATCAAGAACCTTGAGACTGGCGAAACTGTTAAGACCGGTATGCCGAACTCAAATGTTCTCTACTATGAATTAGAGAATGATGCATGGCTTGCAGTAAGACCATCCGGTACAGAGCCAAAGATCAAGTTCTACTATGGAATCAAGGGCAGCTCATATGATGAGGCTCAGAAGATGTCCGCAGAAGCAGGCGACAAGATTATGGACCTGATCTATGATATCTTAGAGAAATAATAAAAGCTTAATTTAAATATAAAACACAGGAATTGCCCCTGTACAGACTATAAGCCCCATTATAATATGACATCAGCGAAGGTTTCGTCGTGAAATGCATATTGCCAGTAAATACGAGCGCTTGTCTGAGCCAACGTTTAGTTGGCGAGTTAGCGCAGGAGTATTTACGAATCAGGCATATGCATTGAACAGAAACCATAGCGAGTCATTTATAATGGGGCTTATGGTCTGTACAGGGGCAATTCCTGTGTTTTCTGTTAAAAAAGAAGGGCACAATGTCCCTAAAATATCAAAATGAAAATAGCCTTGATATGTAAATGTTAGGTATCGATATCTTAGAGAAATAATAAAAGAAAAATTTAATAAAAGACTGAGGCTCTATATAATTTATGAAGCAGACCTGTTCGAACGAAAGTGTTCTGCGGAATAAATTGATATAGAGCCTCAGCCTTTTTATTCAAAGTAGAAAATTATTTAACGATTACAACGTTAGTAGCTCTTGTTCTTGAACCACCCTTAGGATCTTCCTCTGTGTCGAATGTAACCTGCTGACCTTCAACAAGTGTCTTATATCCTTCACCCTGGATAGCTGAGAAATGAACGAATACATCTCCGCTTCCGTCATTGTTTGAGATAAATCCATAACCTTTTTCTGCGTTAAACCATTTTACTGTACCGTTGTTCATGTGGGTACCTCCTTATATATTTCTTGCTTGTACCCAATGAAAACGTGCATCATTTATGAGAGAAATACGATTAAAACCTTAATCCATACGTCCGCTTAAAAGCGATTACATAGTTAATCTTGAATACGCTCTCATAATAGTATGGGCGCACCTATTTGTCAAGAAAAACAAGGTAAAAATAATGATAAAATCCGGTAAAAAATGATCCATGGGTTCTTGGCAGAAAAGGAAAAGTAGGGTACTATAAATATAGGAAAAATGCAAAAACAGGAGGAGAGCGTATGAGAAAGGAAAAACGTCTGATTGCATGGATCATGGCAGTTGTTATGCTGTTTACAATCTGTGTATTTGGTGGAAATGGAACGGCGGAAGCGGCAGCTACAACACCGGTTGCAAAGCATGGAAGACTGTCTGTAAAGGGAGCAGACCTGGTCGACAGTAAGGGAAATAAATTCCAGCTTCGCGGTATCAGCACACATGGAATCAACTGGGATGTCGGATCGCCATATGTGAATAAGAAAGCATTCAAGACGCTTCGTGATGACTGGGGCGTGAATGCGATCCGGTTGGCAATGTATACCGAAGAATACAATGGCTATTGCAGTGGCGGCAGTCAGGCAAAGCTTCGGAAACTGGTGGATAAAGGTGTCGGGTATGCGACTGATCTTGGTATGTATGCGATCATCGACTGGCATATCTTAAGTGACGGAAACCCGAATAAGAACAAGTCACAGGCGAAGAAATTCTTTACCACGATGGCAAAGAAATATAAGAACAATAAAAATGTTATTTATGAGATCTGCAATGAGCCAAATGGCTGTGGCTGGAAAGAGATCAAATCCTATGCGACAGACATTATCAAAACGATTCGCAAATACGACAAGAAAGCAGTTATTATCGTGGGAACACCAACCTGGTCACAGCTTGGAACGGATGGAACGTCAAATGAAGTTGCAGACAGCCCAATCAAGGGATATAAGAATATCATGTACTCCCTGCATTTCTACGCAAGTGAGTGGGCGCACAATGAATATCTTCCGGCAAAGGTTGCTTATGCAAGAAAGAAGAAGCTTCCGATCATTGTATCTGAGTTTGGTTTATCACCGGCCAGTGGCGACGGAGCCATTAACAAGGCATCCGCAGACAAATGGATGAAGCTGCTTAACAAATATAACATCAGTTATTTCTGTTGGAGCCTCAGTAATAAGAACGAGTCGGCATCTTTGCTTAAACCATCAACAAAGAAAACCTCCGGCTGGAAGTCAGGTGACTTATCCACAGCAGGAAAGTATATCAAGAAGAAATATCTTGCGAGAAAGAAAGCTCTTGGCAAGAAAGCATAGTGATCATGTATATGAGATAAACAGTAATATCGGCAGACAGCCGGATGGTCTGTTTGTATAATGAATTAATCATATTTTGCACCTGTGTATCATAGAATAAATAATACAGGGAAATCGCATGAAGCGAATCGGATTTTTCCAGAATGATGACAGGATGTGATGGTATGAAGAAAAATAACAGGATTCTAGCCTGGTTCACCATGGTTTTGTTAGCATTTGCAATTCCATATGTGGGAACCAGGCTTTTTGTGCGTTATCGGGATGTGTCGGATACCCGGATCGCGGCACTTAGTAGCAGCCGGGATGTGTGTATCCTGCAAAATGAGAACTACAGGCTGATCGACTGTGAAGAATATATTTTGTATGTCCTTGCCGGGATATATGACCCGTCGTGGAATGTGGAGATGACAAAGACGATGGCAGTTCTGACCCGGACTGCGATCTATTATGAAATGAACGATCAGGCGGACACTGCAAATGGCGGGGGCAAGATCATCAATGAGGGAGATCTGAAAGAGATCCGTGTGGAGAAAGATGAATTAAAGCAAAAATGGGGGAAAGAATATAAGCAGAATATGGAAATGGTATATCAGGCTGTGAAGGATACAATGGGACAGGTTATCGTTTATGATGGCAGACTTATTATTCCTGTCAGTCATGCAGTCAGCATAGGGGTAACTGTCAGTGCAGAAGAATTATATGGTACTGCGATTCCATATCTGGTATCCGTTGACAGCAGTCAGGATATCCAGTCGCCGGATTTTTCATCGACAAAGATTTACAGTGCGCTTCGTATAAAGAAAGAATTTGGCATGAATGGAGAGGGAGAAGCGTTTGACGGATCAGAGAATCTGGGGCAGACCGACGTGGATGTTGAAAAAAACGAATCTGCGACGACTGGTTCAGTACAGAGTGAGGAACAGGCAGTGGATGCGGATGCACTGACTGTGCTTGAGGCGACGAAATCAGGATTTGTCCAAAAGGTAAATGTATTCGGTACGGTCGTGACGGGAGAGACATTTGCACAGACCCTGTCACTTGGAACGACAAATTTTCATATCGATCAGGTCGAGGAGGGATATCGGATCATCTCGATCGGTAAAGGCTCATCCCTTGGAATGTCGATGTACGGAGCCGGATGGAAAGCCGATCAGGGCAGTACATATCGTGAGATCATCACATATTATTACCCGGAAACTTCGATCGCGGATGGAGCGGCATATTAAACACCTGCGAAAACATATAAGGACGATTACCAATATATTGAGGATATTTGAAAATACAGCTGGAATTGCAAAAGTGGTTGCTTTGCAAATCATTTCATTTCGCTGGTGGCAGGATACGACAAAATGCATAAGATGAATAAAAAGCTTATGGAAAATATTTGCCTGTGTATATAATCCGGAAGTTCAGGCAACAATATCCATGAGGTGATAAACATGAAGAAATTTTTGAATGTTATTAAGAGAAATATTTTCTACATTGCCCTGATCGCCGGAATGGTGGCACTTGTAGGACTTGTAGCTCTATATAATGTGAAAACCCAGTCAGATGATGAAAATGCTGTCAGCTCGGAGGCAGTAGAAGAAACCGCAGACAGAAGCAATCTCGGAACAACAGAAGCAGTAAAGGAAACACTTGGCGGTACCGCCAAAGCAGAGGATAAGACAGAAGCAACAACAGAGAAAAGCTCAGAAGTAGAAACCGGAGCAAATGCTGCCAAGGCGGAAGAACAGATCGAACTGAACTATGACGGCAGTACAGCTCTTATGTGGCCACTAAACGGAAATGTGATCATTCCATTCAGTATGGATACCACAGTATTCTACGAGACATTAAACCAGTACAAATGCAATGCCGGAATCGTATTGGAAGCAGCAGAAAATGACAAAGTTTTAGCCGCTTACAAATGCAAGATCACAGAGATCACAAGCACACCGGAATTTGGAAATGTGGTAAAGGCATCCCTTGGAAATGGCTATGAAGTCATGTATGGACAGCTTAAGGATATCAATGTATCCGTTGGTCAGGTGGTAGATGCCGGCTGCACCATTGGCACTGTAGCAGAACCAAGCCGTTATTATTCAAAAGAAGGAACAAATCTGTATTTCGCAATTACCAAAGATGGCAAACCAGTCGATCCTGTATCATTGATCGAAGGGGAATAATCAGAACAATCCATATAAAGTATAAGAACAGATGCATGTCGTATCCGCAGGGTAGGGTGTGTGTCTGTTTTTATTTTATCTCCTTCCTCTGGAACACCAACAGGGAAATAACGGTTGGCAGGATCAGAAGTACGGCGGCGATCTCCATAGCGTGAACAATCAGGCCGGTGGTTAGTGTCTGCCATGCAACAGCGGTCAGGCAGACGGTAGGAAGATTGGTGTAGATGATACGGAGTGCTTCTACTTCCGGGAAAATGGCATAGAAAAGCATGATGCCATTTGGCAGCAGGGCAACGACTACAGCATAGATACCGCACCACAGAAGGTCTGTGGAGAAGAACATGCACAGGGAGGATGCCATTGTCTGTCCGGCGATGATCATAGGAAGCATGATCACAAAACGCAGAAAATAATTCTGATATGCCGAAGCGGTCAGACTTCCATCATGACGAAAACAGATGTAATTCGTCAGCAGATAGGCTGCAGATACCACAACGATTCCGATAAGCAGCAATAGTGTATTCACGATACATTTGCCAAAGAAAATTGTGTTCCGGCTGGTTCCGAATGACACGATATTCTTCATCGTATTATTCCTCCATTCACCGGAGAAACCGATATCGGTGGTGAAAATAATGCAGTACCAGACGATCGTTGCCATCATGTACAGACCGGCATTCATAATATCTGCACCTTCGATCGTAAATGGGATCCGGATAACATGGATGGCATACCAGACAGATACGTTGATCAAAATAGCAATGACCACTCCGATAATGAGCAGGGTATATGGATAAGCCCGATGACTTACTTTGTAACATTCGCTTTTGAGGAAATTATTCAATCGTTGTCCCTCCTAACAGTTCAATAAAGAAATCTTCCAGTGTAGTTTTCACAATCTCCAGTGAGTACAGAGCGTATCCCTTTTCAAATAAGAAACGACTGATCTTCTCAGTCGGGTAAACCGTGTTGTTTTCAAAATAAATATAAATGGTATCATCATCTTCATTGTAGGATGCGTCGAGTTGGAGCTTTTTTGAAAGACATTCAGCAGCTTTTTCACCATCACTGGTACGCACCTTTACATAGCTTTTTTCTTTTGCTTCTAATTCTTCAGCAGACATTTCCTGTAAGATCTGACCGTGATCGATGAACCCGTAGCATGTTGCCATATTTGCAAGCTCGGATAGAATATGCGAGGAAATGATGATCGTGAGTCCGTTCTCTTTATTTAGCCGCAGCATCAGCTTTCGCATTTCGACGATGCCGGCAGGATCCAGACCATTGATCGGTTCATCTAAGATCAGAAATTCCGGATCGTGCATGAGCGACAGGGCGATTCCCAGACGCTGCTTCATGCCGAGAGAGAAATTTTTAAACTTTTTATCCTTAGCTTCGTAGAGTCCCGTTTCTTTCAGAACTGTTTCAACAATGGATGGATCGTCGATTCCGCGTTGGATACGGTAATATTCCAGATTGCGTTCCGCAGAGAAAAATGGATAAAATGCCGGAGTTTCGATGATAGCACCGGTTCTTTTCCGAGCTTCATTTAGTCCATGTGTTCCCTTCTTTCCAAAAAGTTCGATGATGCCATAATCAGGGGCATTCTGTCCGGTAAACAGGCGGAGAAGTGTCGTTTTTCCTGCACCATTTTTACCGATCAGAGCATAAATGTCGCCCTTTTTCACGGACATATTTATCTTATCAAGTGCAGGCTTATCACCGTATATCACTTCTACATCTGTTGCTTTTGCAATGACTTCTGCCATGGAACAGCACCTCCTGATTCAACCGAATTTTCCTATAATCAGCATACTGTTTTGCCGCAGGAAAGTCAATTCATGGAGCCGGCTCCAAGTTGAAACTTTTTTTATTTTTTCAAAATTAAAAATGTGCAGTTTGTAAGTTTATATATGTGCTGGTACAAGGTAACAATTATACAGAATCAGCTAATGAAAGTGCATAATGAAAAATAAGGAAAAATAGTGAAAATTAGTGAAAAAATAGTGAAGATATAATGGAGAAAAAATAGTATTTATGGTAAACTAATAATTGAAAAATAAATTATAAAAATATATTGTATAGTTGAAAAAGGGGCGATTTAGATGATTAAAGTAACACTGTCAAATGAAATATTAAAATATATTACTGAAATTGAAAAAAACAGATTTCAGGTTTCATCTGTAAAATTATCAAAGAGTATAGCAAATAAACTTCGTAAAAATTCTAAGAAAAAAAGCTCTTATGCATCGAACAAGATTGAGGGGAATCCGCTTTCTGAAAAACAGGTTGATGAAGTTATAGATAATGATGAAAGAAAGCATTTTATGAAACCTGAGCAGGAAGTTCGCAATTATTTTTTGGCATTAAATTTCTTAGAGAAAAAAATAAAGAAAAAGGAAGAATTTTCCAAGCAGTTAATTTTGGATGTACAGAAATTAGTTGAAAAAGGTGCGGCAAAGGAAAAAATCGGTTTACGTGGACCGATGCCGCCGGGTGTTTTATTTGCAGTATATGATTCTCAAACAGGACGACCGGATTATATCCCACCTGAATATTGTGACATTCCGAAATTATTAGATGAATTAGTTGAATATGTTAATACTACGGATGATCATCCATTGATTGTTGCAGCGATTGTACATTACCAATTGGTTACCATACATCCTTTTGAAGATGGAAATGGAAGAACTGCCAGATTGTTGTCTGGATATATTATGGATTTGAATGGATATGGTTTTAATGGAATTGGCTCATTGGAGGAATATTTTGCATATGACATCGATGAATATTATGAATCTATACAAATGGGACTGCCTGCGTTGTATTATTCTGGACGGGACAATCCGCCACATCCTGAGATTTGGATTCATTATTTTTTGCGCATGGTTCAGTTATATTCCGGAAAGATCTGTGAATTATCTGAGGCATCACAGGAAAAAGATATTGAGGGCAGTTTATCTTATTTGAAGGCGAGAGAAAAAGAACTTTTGCTTTTAGTGATCAAAGAATATAAATGGGAATTTACACCTATTGAATTAAGTAAAAAAACAGGAGTGACCAGTAGGACGATTATTAACCGTTTGGCTACTTTAGTAAAAAATGGATTTGTTGAACCCATCGTGGTAAAAGAGCGTATACGCTCTTATCAATTGAGTGACTTCACAAAAAATCATGAACAGGAGATTATCAAAGTATTAAAATAAAGAATATTATGCCCTGCCAGACAGGACGACAAGGGGAGAGTTGCAAATGATGCAAATGTTAAAAATCATGTTCATTATTCTTGTGGGAATTGGCATGTTGATCATGGGGATATACGAATTTATCCGGTTGAAAAAACGACGTAGGAAATTAAAGCAGTTATTGGACAATATTGCTTCGGGATCAACTGTTGATCAGTTGTTAAAGGAAAACCATCCGAAGCTGTCAGCTATGGATGAGATGGAAAAAGGTATCTATATCATAATAGGATTTGGAGCCGGGCTTGTTTTGTTTGGAGCATTTTTCATGGCACAGGAGCTGATGGAGAGAAATGTCATACCGGATATGACGGGAACGACCGGGTGGATGCTTGTGCAGCGGCTGGTTGCATTTGCATCCGGCATCATTCTCCTTTTTACAGGAAGTGGCATGAAGAAGAAACAGGTAAAAGAAAATGATTACATGGATATGATGATTCCGGGGAAGGTAGTTGGAGAAGTGCCGGGAGCCAAGACACTGACGCCGGGGAAGGCGATCCTTACGATCCAGTACAATGATCCTTATGATGATAGTGTGCATAACTACCAATTGGCGCAGGAATTGAGCCGGAAGAAGCATCCGGTTGGCAGCGAATATCCGATGTACTATTCCAGAGAGCAGCGCAAGGTATACGATCCGGGAACGAACAAAGTGAACCGGAAAATAGAACTGTTTCTCAAATGGCTGGGGATTATCATATGTCTGGTGTCCGTGTTGAGTATGTTCACGGCATTTTGACGAGGATAAGATAATATGCTAGAATGGCATTGGTTAGTAAACACTAACCGATGCCGTTTTACGTTAAAGGAGAGAAGATTTGAAATGAAAGATTGTAAAGTACAGACAAAGACACTGGCGTTAGCCATGATCTGCGGAATCCTTGGTTGTTTCTGCTATGGCGGTGGAGACTGGCTGATGATGTATGGAGATCCATCCCATACCGGAAAATTAATCTGGCTGACCAATGGGGTAGCGCAGCTTCCTGCGTGGAGAAATGGGCTTGCGATGATGCTGGCATTTCCGGGCATCATTCTTTATGGAATAGCCTTATTTTATCTGGGACGATTTATCCGGGATGAGAAAGAAAAGAAGATTTATCATTATCTGAATGCATTTGGTCTGACACCATGGATGTGTTTGCACTTGTTCTATATTATGATCCTGTATCTGTATGCATGGATGATTGGACATGGATATGCCGATGCTGCACTTCCGGCATGCGAAGCCTTATTTGATCACCTGTCATGGGTTATTATAGTAAGCGAAGTCGTTATGCTTCCGGTATTCTTATACTGGTTTTATGTGGTCGTGCGTGGCAAAACCACATTGCCAAGATGGATGGCAGCAGGAAATGTACTTGTATTCTACTGCATTCTCTATGTTATAAAATCAATACTTCCGGATACAGCATTCCGCCTTGGTTTTACAAATGGACTGATGAGCGAAAGCATGATTTTCTTCTTCATCCTGATATGGATTCTGGGAAGCAAAACTGCGGAGAAATAATAAAAAGGGATTGCCCTGTTAATCAGATTTACTGCTGTCTCTGAAATGACTAACTGCGGTTTCTGTTCGATGCACATGTCTTATTCGTAAATACTTCGGTGCTAACTCGCCTTCGGCTCAAACAAGCACTCGTATTTACTGACAATGTGCATCTCTCAACGAAATCCTCGTAATGTCATCTACAGAGACAGCGGTAGATCTGTTTTAACAGGGCAATCCCTTTTTCGTTTTTATAGACTTTTTTTAAATAATATTCACTAATATTACTCCTGCCTAATGCGGATATCGCCGCTGGTCGTGCTGACGCCACATTCATATTCGGAATAATTTGCGCCATGTGGAATATCAACATCGCCACTTTGTGTATCTGCTAAGAAATTGTAGCTTCGGTCAGAAGCAAGATCCAGATCAATGTCGCCGCTCGTAGCAGAAATGCTGATCGCATCAGCGGCCGTGATGGACATATCAATATCGCCACTCGTCGTATTACTGGAAAGACTGGTATTAGCAGTAATGTCACTGGCTGATACATAGCCGCTTGTGGTATAGAATTCTGCCTGATCTGTCGTTATGTGGTTCAACTGGATATCACCGCTTGAGGCATGAAGCTCCAGCTTAGTTGTAAATGAACCATTGCTGATAGAGATATCACCCGATGTAGTTTTGACTGTGAGGGTATTAGCTTCGATATCTGCGATATGGATGTCACCGCTGTTTGTCTTAAGACTGGTATATGAAGCGTTAAACACTGGCTTGCTATCAGTCTTGTGAGAATACAGATAGTCGATATCTCCACTTGCTGTGGTTACCTGGATAGATTCGTATTCTTTATCTGCCAGATAAACAACGGTAGTAGTATCCTGACCAAATCCGAGTGAGATTGTCGGATGGTGGGTACGTTTGTCTTCGCAGCGGAAGGTGAGCACGCCGTCAACAACCTCTGCATGGTTGGTCAGACCATCTGTATCATAATATTCGATGTAATTCGTTCCGTTGTCGGAGTTTTTGATCATGACGTCGGTAGATGCTTCGCCTGCGATGTCAACGGCGTTGAAATCATCTGTGATCTGAACTGTTTTCTTTACATAGTCCGGCAAGGCTTTCATACCGAGCAGGTCGACAGAACCATTTGGAAAATGAAATCCGTTAATTGCAATACTTAAGAAAGCAATAATGACGCCGACCACTATAAATATAGAAGCAACAATAACAGCTTTTTTGGATTTACTCATAATTATCTCTCCTTTACAAACATTCTCTTAATTCCATTGACGGATGCCTTGTACAGCTTGAAAATGCCGATCGTAACAGGCTTTACGGCTACGATGAACAGGATCGCAAGTCCGATTCCGGCAAATGCAGCTCCAAGCATGAAAAGGGCAGCCGGAACATTCTGTGTAACAAAAAATGGAATAACTCCCAGCAGCCCGCCGATACCTGCAACTGCCATCGAGAGTACGATCGCATAGAAGGACAGGAGAAGTGCCAAAATGACAACCGCCATGGCAATGACCAGAACGATCGCGGTCAGTAACAGCGGAGCCCATATAGGAGAGCCAAGAATCAGCAAAATGATCTCCCATGCTTTTAACCGGTGGGATGGTTTGATCTTTTCTTTCACAAGTTTCGTTAGTGGCATATCTGCCAGAATCTGGTCAACGACATCGTCCGGGGCATCCATATCGGCAACCGCATCTTCCTCCGACAGACCATCTTCCATACGGTCATCGATCATTTCACTATAATAATCCATAAATTTATTAATATCGTCTGCCGGCATTTTCCGGATCTTTCCCCGGATCGCCGACAAATATTCCTGTTTAGTCATTGTCATTCTCCTCTCTGATAATAAAACGATATATAGATTCAAGTCCTTTCCATTCTTCTTTGAATTCCTCGATTCGTGCTTTGCCCGCATCGGTAATATGATAGTATTTCCGAAGCCGTCCGTTGTGTTCTACGGAGCGAACGGTGAGGAATGCGCCGGCTTCCAGTCTTCGCAGGATCGGATACAGTGTAGATTCCGATATCGTTACAAAGGGTTTCATGTCCTTGATGATCTGATATCCATAAGAATCTTCATCCTTGATCGCAGCCAGTACACAGACATCCAGCATACCGCGTTTTAATTGAATATCCATATGTATACCTCCTTATGCACTATACTATATGACGCATAGTATAATATGTCAAGAGGTATTTTATAAAAAATAATTTGACAAGAACGCTCATGGTTGCTATACTCAAGGTTGATAAAAATAAGAAGAAAAGCGATGACAGAGACAGTAGATCATGTTTGAAAGGCAGAGCGAGCCGGAGATGGTGCAAGACCGGTGCGAGTAGAATATGATGGAAGATCACTCTTAAGCTTCAGACCGAAAACGACAGCCAGTAGGCTCTGACGTTATTCCCTCGTTACGGGAAGCACATATGTTAGTATGCAAGTAATAGGTGGTATAACGAGAACTTTGAGCCTTCGTCCTTTTTGCGGCGGAGGCTTTTTTTACTTTATATGCAAATTATCTTATAAAGTAAATACTCCGATAAAGGTGTGCACCTCGCGATGAAGTAATTAATTGCTTCGCAATTCCGCTCGGGCGCGAAAGAGCCGCAAGCTACTCTTTGTTCTTTAAATAAAAAATATTTTGCATACATTGAATAAAAAGAAAGGAAGAACAACATGTACGAAAAAGTATCGACCAAATTGAATTTCGTAGACAGAGAACAGAAGGTTCTGGATTTCTGGAAAGAAAATCAGGTATTTGAGAAGAGTGTGGAAGAAACAAAGGATCTTCCGACTTACACATTTTATGATGGACCTCCAACAGCAAATGGTAAGCCACATATCGGCCATGTGCTTACACGAGTTATCAAGGATATGATTCCAAGATATCAGACAATGAAGGGCCATAACGTAGTAAGAAAGGCAGGATGGGATACACATGGCCTTCCTGTAGAGTTGGAAGTTGAGAAACTTTTAGGAATCGATGGCAAAGAGCAGATCGAGGAATACGGTCTGGAGCCATTTATTCAGAAATGTAAAGAATCCGTATGGAAATACAAAGGTATGTGGGAAGAATTCTCTGGCAAGGTAGGATTCTGGGCAGATATGGATGATCCATATGTAACATACCACAATGATTTCATCGAGTCCGAGTGGTGGGCACTGAAGAAGATCTGGGATCAGGGACTTTTATACAAAGGCTTCAAGATCGTGCCATATTGTCCACGTTGCGGAACTCCACTGTCAAGCCACGAAGTAGCACAGGGTTATAAGACTGTAAAGGAACGTTCCGCAGTTGTAAGATTCAAGGTTATCGGCGAAGATGCATATTTCCTTGCATGGACAACTACACCTTGGACACTTCCATCAAACGTAGCCCTCTGTGTAAATCCGGATGAGACTTATGTCAAAGTAAAGGCAGCAGACGGATATACCTATTATCTGGCAGAAGCACTGGCAGACAAGGTACTCGGTTCCCTTGCAAAGGAGGCTACAGACGATACACCTGCTGTACCTGCATATGAAATTCTGGAGACATACAAAGGAAAAGATCTGGAATACAAAGAGTACGAACCATTATATGAGTGCGTAAAGCCTGTATGCGAGAAGCAACATAAGAAGGGTCACTACATCACATGTGATTCTTATGTAACTATGACAGATGGTACAGGTATCGTTCATATCGCACCTGCATTTGGTGAGGACGACGCAAATGTAGGAAGAAAGTACGATCTTCCATTTGTACAGTTCGTAGATGGCAAGGGTGATCTGACAGAGGAAACCCCTTATGCGGGAATCTTCGTAAAGGATGCAGATCCAAAGGTATTGGTTGACCTTGACAAAGAAGGACTTCTGTTCGACGCACCAAAGTTCGAGCATGAATATCCACACTGCTGGAGATGTGATACTCCGCTGATCTACTACGCAAGAGATACCTGGTTTATCAAGATGACAGCAGTCAGAGATAAGCTGGTTAAGAATAACGACACCGTAAACTGGATCCCTGAGAGCATTGGTAAGGGACGTTTCGGTGACTGGTTAAAGAATGTACAGGATTGGGGACTTTCCCGTAACCGTTATTGGGGAACTCCGTTAAATATCTGGGAATGTGAATGCGGATGCCGTCATGCGATCGGTTCGATCGAAGAATTAAAGAGCATGAGCGACAACTGCCCGGATGAGATCGAGCTGCACCGTCCGTTCATCGACGCTGTAACGATCAAATGTCCGGAGTGCGGTAAGCAGATGCACAGAGTATCTGAAGTTATCGACTGCTGGTTCGATTCAGGTTCCATGCCATTTGCACAGTGGCATTATCCGTTTGAGAATGCAGACATCTTCGAGAAGCATTTCCCTGCTGACTTCATCAGCGAGGCAGTTGACCAGACAAGAGGATGGTTCTATTCTCTGATGGCGATCTCAACCCTGTTATTTGACAAGGCTCCGTTCAAGAATGTAATTGTCCTCGGACATGTACAGGATAAGGATGGACAGAAGATGAGTAAGTCCAAGGGAAATGCCGTAGATCCGATGGATGCATTGAACAAATATGGTGCAGATGCGATCCGGTGGTATTTCTACAGCAACTCCGCTCCATGGCTTCCAAACCGTTTCCATGAAGATGCGGTTATCGAGTGCCAGAGAAAGTTTCTCGGAACCTTATGGAACACTTACGCATTCTATGTATTATATGCAAATATCGACAACTTCAATCCACTTGAGCATGAGCTGGATTACGAGAAGCTGTCACTGATGGATAAATGGTTATTATCAAAGCTGAACTCAACCGTAAAGGCTGTTGATGAGAACCTTGCAGCATACAAGATCCCTGAGACAACCAGAGTATTAGAAGAGTTCGTAGATGACCTTTCCAACTGGTATGTTCGTCGTGGACGTGAGAGATACTGGGCAAAGGGTATGGAGCAGGATAAGGTAAATGCCTACATGACACTGTATACAGCCCTTGTTACAATCTCCATGACAGCAGCTCCGCTGATTCCGTTTATGGCAGAGGATATTTACCAGAATCTGGTAAGAAGCATTGATAAGGATGCTCCATTATCTGTTCATCTGTGCGAGTTCCCGAAGGTAGAGGAGAAGATGATCGACACAGACCTTGAGGCAGCTATGGATGAGATCTTAAAGATCGTTGTTCTTGGACGTGCAGCCAGAAATACTGCAAATATCAAGAATAGACAGCCGATCGGAACCATGTATGTAAAGGCAGCAAAAGAGCTGACAGAGGATGAGACAGCGATCGTCAAAGACGAGCTGAACATCAAGAACGTAGTATTTACAGAGGATATCGCAAGCTTCAGTTCTTACACATTCAAGCCGCAGCTTCGTACCGTAGGACCAAAGTACGGCAAGCAGTTAGGCGGAATCAAGGCATATCTGTCATCCGTTGACGGAAATGCAGCTATGGCAGAGCTGAAGGAAAAGGGTGCTCTGACATTTGACGTAAACGGCACAGAGGTATCTCTGGCAGAGGAAGATCTGCTGATCGATATCGCACAAACTGAAGGCTACGTTACAGAGGCAGACGGTGCGGTAACAGTTGTTATCGACACAAATCTGACAGAAGAACTCTTAGAGGAGGGATTTGTCAGAGAGATCGTATCCAAGATCCAGACCATGAGAAAGGAAGCCGGCTTCGAAGTAATGGACAAGATCACAGTCTATGCAGAGGGAAGCGACAAGGCAACCGGACTTATGAATGCAAATGCTGACAGCATCAAGTCAGACGTTATGGCAGATGCACTGGTAACCGGAAGTGTAGATGGCTATTCCAAGGAATGGAACATCAACGGCGAGAAGGTAACACTTGGTGTAAAGAAAAACGCATAAATAATACAGGGCGTTGACCGATGCCGAAAAAAGCAAATTTATACTTGCTTTTTTCGGAAAGCGTCTGTATTATAGATAACATATTAAAAGGTGCAAGGAAGTACTAGAGATAGCAACTTCCCTGCACCTTTTTCTCGTTAATGAAGTTGTCAATTACATGACATTTATTGTTTGACACTATATTTGAATGCTTCTGACATTACCAACCAGGGAACGCTTCCGCTCGTTTCATCCTGCAGCGGTACTAAGATGTCGCTTATGCGCCATCAAGTACCGGCGGATTCAAATGTCCCTGTTTTGGTAAGTCAAAGTATTCAAATAAATATCAGTCCTATTCCTTGTTGTGTAATTGACTATGAATGAATATGGAGGCGATGGGTATGGAAAAACTCAATCAGATTGTAAGTGCAGTTGATTCGTTTGTGTGGGGACCGGTGATGCTGGTGCTTCTCATAGGAACCGGTATCTTTCTGACGATACGGACGCGGTTCCTGCCGTGGAGGAATCTCGGATATGCGATTAAGAGCACACTTAGTAAAGAAGCAAGAACAAAGAACAGAGGAACCGGTGATGTATCCCCATTCTCGGCACTGACGACAGCGCTTGCCGCAACGATCGGAACCGGAAATATCGTAGGTGTGGCGACAGCAATGGTATCCGGTGGTCCGGGTGCTCTGGTCTGGATGTGGATCTCGGCGTTGTTCGGAATCACATCGAAATTCTCAGAATGTATGCTGGCGATCAAATACCGTGAGGTAAATGCCAAAGGAGAAATCTCAGGTGGACCGATGTATACGATGAAGAAAGCATTGAAACACAAAAGATTCGGAAGTGTGCTCGGTTGGTTGTTTGCATTCTTTGCGGTTGTTGCATCCTTTGGTATCGGAAATATGACACAGGCGAACTCGATCGCATCCTCCATGAATGAGACCTTTCACATCAATCCGATCATTATCGGTGTAATCCTTACGATCCTTGCCTTAATGATCATTATCGGCGGTATCAAATCCATATCAAAGATTTCCGCGATCGTTGTTCCGTTTATGGCAATCTTCTATGTACTTGCAGGACTTATAGTAATTATCGGAAATATATCGAATGTGCCGGAAGGTCTGCATGAGATCTTCACAATGGCATTTTCCATGAAATCCGTATCCGGCGGTGTGCTTGGTACCGTAGTTGCATCTATGACAAATGCAATGCGGTTCGGTGTTGCCCGTGGTTGTTTCTCAAATGAAGCAGGTATGGGATCGGCAGCGATCACCGCAGCAGCAGCTACAACAGATAACCCGGTTCGTCAGGGATATATCAACATGACAGGAACCTTCTGGGATACGATCGTTGTATGTACGATCACTGGTCTGGTAATCGCAAGCTCCGGTGTGATCGGCAAGACATCAACAACGACGGAAGGTTCATATGCGATCACCTCTGAGGCCGAAGATACACTGGCTCTGACACATGAAGAAAAAGGCAAGATGGTGACGACAGAATATATTGTTACATACCAAAATGGAACAATGACTTTGTCCGGGGGAGCAGAGGATATCGTTCTGACACCATATGCAGACGCTTCCGATAGTGAAGCATTTGCAAAGCTTCAGCATCAGCCGGACAGTCTGGAAGCAGTTTATGAGAATGGTGCGATCACAGGTGCATGGACCTCTGGCTGCAATGCTTATATTTTTGATGAAGATGGTACATATTATTATGAAGAAGCCTATACAGGATCGGCACTGACGATCAAAGCATTTGAGACAGTTCTGGGTAAGGCGGGAGCATGGCTGGTAACGATCGGTATTGCATTATTTGCATTCTCGACAATCCTTGGCTGGGAGTATCATGGAGAGAAAGCCTTTGAATACCTGTTCCATTCCCACAAATACAACATGATCTATCGTATCATATTCTCCCTTGTAGTATACATCGGTGCGACGACTTCGCTGGATCTGGCATGGAACTTCTCGGATATTGCAAATGCACTGATGGCGATTCCAAACCTGATCTGCCTGCTTCTGTTAAGCAAAGAGATCGCAACGGATATGCAGGAATTCCAGAAAGTACTCGCAGAAGAAAAAGCAGCAAAGAAGCGTGCGTAAATAGTCGACCTGCCGGTGGGCTTTTGAACAAAAATGAAAGATAAAAGATACATTATTAAGATGAAGCAAAACCTGTTTATGTATTGATATATAAAGCAAAAATGGGAAATAGCATTACTATTATGTAGCAAGCCTTTTTCAACGCCGGTTCTTAGTGAGTCGCCATAGGCGAGGAGCTTAGCACCGCTGCGTTGAAATAGAGTGCAAACGACTTGCGAAATAATATGTAATGTATTTTCCATTTTGATTCAAAAACCTACAGACAGGTTTTGCGTCATAATAATGGTGTATCTTTCATTTTTTAGTAGCAAAATGACAGTTTATGAGTATAATTATAGTAAACGCGCAGACGGAATAATGAGAGGAAGATGCCGGAATGTGAAGCATAGCCGGATATGAGAGCGCATGAAGATGCGAGATTTACTGATGAAGTACCGGGATCTGTCTGCTTTATTATAATGGATTCAAAAATGAGTTCAGGGGGAGGCTGCCGGAGAAGCTCCGGCGGCATACCCGGATACATAGAAAGTCGATAACGGCTTTGGATAAAAAAGAAAACATGTGGGTAAGAACACAATGAGTACGACAGAAGAAAAACACAACTATACTTACATAGTCCGATGTAAGGACGGAACGTATTACACTGGATGGACGAATAATCTGGAAAAGCGGATGAAAGCACATAATGAAGGACGAGGGGGCGCCAAGTATACCAGAAGCCGGCGCCCTGTTGTCCTTGTTTATTATGAGGAATCAGAGACGCCAGAGGAAGCAATGAGCAGAGAGTGGCACATCAAGCAGATGAGTCGGAGCCGAAAAGAAGAATTAATCAGAAATTTTCAACCAGATAGTATACAGAAGCCATGAAAATAGTATAAAATATAAGAATTGAGAAAATAAAAGTCGAACACCAGGAGGTTATAGATGGGAAGACAATTATGGAAACCGGGGAATATGCTGTACCCGGTACCGGCAGTTATGGTAACATGTAAGCGAGAAGGCGGACAACCGAATATCATCACGATCGCATGGGCGGGGACAGTTTGCAGTTCTCCGGCGATGGTTTCAATATCTGTTAGACCGGAACGCTATTCTTATGATATTATAAAAGCTAGTGGAGAATTTGTGATCAATCTGGTGACTGAGAAGCTGACATTTGCGACCGATTATTGCGGCGTAAAGAGTGGGCGCGATATTGACAAATTCAAAGCAACAGGACTTCATACCTGTCCGGGACTTACAGTTGCCACACTGGGTATCGCGGAGAGTCCGGTCAATATTGAATGTAAGGTAAAAGAAGTGATCCCGCTTGGAAGTCATCATATGTTCCTGGCAGAGGTGACCGGCGTACAGGTGGATGAAGCATACATGAATGAAAATGGCAAATTCGAGCTTAACCAGCTTGGACTGGTGGCATATTCCCATGGAGAATACTTTAAACTTGGAAAGAAACTGGGAAAATTCGGATATTCAGTGAGGAAGAAATAAGAAACATGAAGATAGAATTACAGGCATATGGTAAAGTAAATCTGGGACTGGACGTGCTCAGAAGAAGACCGGATGGTTATCATGAAGTAAAGATGATCATGCAGACGGTAAAATTACATGACACATTGACATTTGAGACAGTGGATGAGGATGTGATCGTTCTCAGTACAAATGCGGACGAGCTTCCGGTAAATGAAGATAATCTGGTATATAAAGCATGCCGGATGTTGAAGCAGGAATATCAGATCACGCGGGGAATCCGGGTATTTCTTCAGAAGGAGCTTCCGGTTGCAGCCGGTATGGCAGGAGGAAGTGCTGATGCCGCCGCCGCACTGATCGGAATGAATAAGATCTTTGATCTTCAGATTCCGAAGCATAAGCTGATGGAATATGGAGTAAAGCTTGGCGCGGATGTTCCGTACTGTATCATGAAAGGAACTGCGTTATCAGAAGGGATCGGCGAGAAGCTGACAGCACTTGCACCGATGCCGGACTGCTATATCCTGCTTGCAAAGCCGCCGATCGCGGTATCGACGAAGATGGTATATGAGAACCTGCATGCAAATGAATTAGAAAAACATCCGGATATAGACGGCATGATGATGGCACTGGAAGAACAGAGTTTACAGGGCATCACGGAACGTATGGAGAATGTGCTAGAGACAGTAACACAAGTTCGGTATCCGGTTATTGCAGAGATCAAAGCTTGCATGAAAGAATGTGGTGCAATGAATTCACTTATGAGTGGAAGCGGTCCGACTGTATTTGGTATATTTACAGAGAAGGAAAAAGCGGAGAAAGCGGCAGATGCGATTCGCAGCCGTAAGCTGGCAAAGCAGGTATTTGTCACACAGCCATATAATGTGTAAGATCAGGCAGGACAGAGGGAGTTGTTCTGCAGAAGAAATAGAGAGAAATGGGGTAACTTATGGAGTTGAAGTTAAATATGGATGAGTATCTTCCGCTTCGGGAGGTTGTATTTGAAGCGTTGCGGGATGCCATCGTACATGGAGAATTTGAACCGGGCGAACGGTTATTAGAAGTGGCACTCGCAAAACGTCTGGGTGTCAGCCGGACTCCGGTGCGTGAAGCAATCCGGATGCTGGAATTAGAGGGCTTAGTCGTGATGGTTCCAAGGAAAGGTGCAGAGGTTGCCCGTATCACGGAGAAGGATCTCCGGGATGCGTTGGAGATCCGCCTGAGTCTGGAAGAACTGGCAGTCGAACTTGCCTGCAAACGAATTGATGAAGAAGGCAGGCTCAGATTAAGAGAAGCCTGTGAGAATTTCCGTGAGGCAGTCCGTTCCGGTCGTGTGCCGGATATCGTAGATACAGATGTTGCTTTTCATGAGACAATCTGTGAATTAAGCAACAATCCAAGACTTGTGAGTCTGACCAAGAACTTTGGAGAGCAGGTATATCGGTATCGTGTGGAATATGTGCGGGATACCGGATATCATGGCAAACTGCTCCGTGAGCATGATGAGATCACGGAGGCGATATTGCTCGGAGATGTAGAGAAAGCAAAAGCAGTTATGCATCAGCATATTTACGATCAGGAACAGATCGTGATACAGAATATCAAACAGAAACAGGATAGCTAATAGAAATTAGCTACCAGCTCTTTCGTATCTCGTCAAATAGCCGCATGATATATAAAGTATGTTCATGCGGCATTTCAGGACATTCAATCAGACCTTTTTCAAGTGCTCGCTTACAGGCGAGCACTTCGTATTCATAGCCGCTGATCTGGGCAGGACAGTTGATCGTCTGAACCAGTCGGCGGTCATTTTCATATATACGAAATGCTTCGTAATTATTGATGTTGTCAACCTCGATGTAGCCTTTTGTTCCGTAGATCACGCCGCGGCGGTCGGTTGCTGATTCCATAGTTGTGAACAAGCCGGCGATCGCACCATTCGGGTATGTCAGGTTGATAAATTCTGTTTTGTCTACGCCTGATTCGTGTGGAGTCATCGTTGTGTGGATCGCAGATACGTTGTCGCCAAGCACCCAGGTCGCAAAGTTTAAGGTATATGGTGCAAGATCTAAGAGTGCGCCACCGGCAAGCTCCGGGCGAATCAGGCGTTCTACCTGCATCAGGGAATAACCAAGATTTGCGGTCAGGCCTGTTATTTTTCCGATAACGCCGGAATCTATAATCTCTTTTAAGGTAAATGACATTGGCATATAGCGAACCCACATCGCTTCTGCCAGTAATATATTCTTTTCTTTTGCAAGCCGGATCATATCTTCGGCTTCTTTTGTATTTACGGCAAATGCTTTTTCGCACAGAACAGCCCGGTTGTGATTCAGACACAGCGTCGTATGCTCTTTATGGTGGGAATGCGGAGTTGCAACGTAGACAAGATCGATCCCGTCATCGGCAACCATTTCTTCATAAGAGCCATACCATTTGGATGCATGGTAAGTATCTGCAAACTGTCTGGCTTTTTCTTCCGTTCTGCTTGCTACAGCATAGAGTTCCACTTCTTCCATCTGGTTGACGGTTTCCGCCATCTTGCGGGCGATACCGCCTGCGCCGAGGATGGCAAGGCGTAGTTTCCTGTTTTCTAATCTGGCGTCTGAGGGCGCCGTAGCATTTCTGTTGTCTGATTTATAAATTGGATCTGTTGTATGTTTTTTGTTGTCGGATATATTATCTGATTTTATCATTTTTTTCGTTTCCTTTCTGGGTGGTTTGTGAAGTCGTGGTATTTCTATATTTCCGGTTAAAATTCTATATGGCGCTGATGAAACGGAAGCTATTGAATGTTGCCGGGTTTCGTCATGTGTGAGCAATTCCATAATTTTATATAATTACTATAGGAGTTTTTTGGGACTTATGCAAGTATATCCAATCGTAATGATCATTTTCGCATGATCCAATGTTGCGTCATATGTATAGTTCAGAGGGTTACTGGCAATACTGGAAATAGTAAGAAGATAATACAAGTAAAAGTTAGATTATGAAGGGATAAGGTTGGGGAAAAGTCGGTCAGAGTTGTAAAAAAAATAAATGTACATAGGAGCAACGGGAGGTGGAAAGTTTGGGGAAAGACAGAGATGCGGAAGGCGGAATTTATAGTGCAGACAGCCGGATCGATAAAGACATAGATGTAAATATCAGCCGGGTAAAGGCACTGTTTGCTGATTGGGGAGACGTCGTGGAACGTCGATTTACTGTAAGAAGAACCGGAATGGATGTGTATGCGGAGGATTCCATCGGATCAGCAGATGAGACATCCGCATCGGCAGGAGCAATCTATGTAGTGTACATTGATGGGTTATGTGACAATGGTCTGATCGAGGATACGATCATTAAGCCGGTGACCTGGGAGTGGCGGCATGAGCATGGCAGTTCCCTGTGGGAGGCAATGGATTCATTTGAGACACAATCGGCGGATATAAAGGCAGAAAATGACTTCAAAAATGTGATGTTTTCGATATTAAAAGGAGACACAGCGGTATTTGTATCGGATGCAGATCAGGCGTTTGTTGTGTCTTCCAAGAAGCTGCCGGTACGTGGGGTGGAAGAAAGTTCTACCGAGGGTGGAATGCGTGGGCCGCGGGATAGTTTTAATGAAAGCATTCGTACATCGACAGCCCTTATCCGACGAAGAATCAAAGATACCAGATTAAAATTGATCCAGAATACGATCGGTGTTCGTTCCAGAACCGAGTATGGAATCATGTATATTGAGGACATTGCAGAGAAGAAGCTGGTTGAACAGGTGAAAGAACGGATGAATGAATATGAGATAGATGCCATATTTGACAGTGGCATGGCGGAACATCTGATGGAGAAGAAATGGTACCGGCCGTTTCCGGTGTTCCAGTCAACCACCAGACCGGATAAAGCGGCGGCGGCACTGGCAGATGGCAGGGTTGTAATTGTATTTGATAATTCACCGGAGGTTCTGATTGCGCCGGCGACGATCAATACATTATTCCAGACTGCCGATGATTATTATAACCGTTGGCCGGTTGCAACTTTTGCCAGAATCATTCGTTATATAGCGGCATTTATCGCGGTGGGGCTGCCGGGCTTCTATATAGCTGTTACCTGTTATCACCGGGAGGTGATACCGGATAAACTTCTCTATGCGATTGCAGTTGCAAGAAATCAGTTGTCTTTTCCAATCGTGTTAGAGGTTTTGATCATGGAGTTGTTGTTTGAATTGCTGCGGGAGGCAGGAATCCGTCTGCCGAGTCAGCTGGGAAATACGATCGGCGTTGTTGGTGGTCTGATCGTTGGACAGGCTGCGGTGGAAGCAGGGATTGTCAGTACCATCGTGGTGATCGTAGTTGCGCTGACAGCGATTGCTTCTTTTGCAATTCCAAATGAAGCCTTTGCGTCAGTGTTCCGCCTTTTGAAATTTCTTACCATACTGGCGGCAGCATTTTTTGGACTGTATGGCTTTCTTCTGGTGATGCTTTTATTGATCTATCATCTTGCCGGTCTGAACAGCTTTGGTGTTCCATACATGGCACCGGTTGTAACCTGTGGCTATGCAAAGGATGGAATGGAAGATTTTGTCCTTCGTAAACCAATCAAAAAATTTGTCTTTCGACCGGCATGGGCGAACCACAGAGAACGCAGGCGGCTTCGCAAAAAGTAATGATGAATGGATGTGAATTGATATATGGATTATAGAAATGTGACGTTTCGGCAGCTTTTTATAACGGGAACTTGCCTGATTTTTCCGATTGCTTTCTGGAATATGGTACAGATTATGACGGATTTTTCAAAAAACAACGGAATTTTATCACTTTTTTTGACGCTAATACTTGCTCTGGTTTATGTGGTGCTACTACATCTTGCGCTTTCCGGTGTAGTGAAAATGTCAGATCCGGCAAAAGAAAAGACAGAGATAACGGGTGCAAAAGTATGGAATAATAAGAAAAAAGTGACTATTGCATCTATTTATGTGATCAGATATGCAATCCGGGTTCTTTTTCTGCTTTATTTCTTTGTACAGGGGAGCCAGATCCTGATGCTGCCGGATTATGCAGAAACGGTTCTGGTTGTTCCGGTATTACTGGCACTTTTCTATATGGCAGGAAAGGGGCTGCGTGGTTATATCGGATTTGCGGAAGCAAGTGTGATCGGAATCGGGATCACATTGGTGCTGTTTGTCATTTGTGGATTTTGGAATGCAGATTTTTCCGGATTAAAAGAATATGTAGAATTCCAGATGCAGGCATCTGCATGTAACACGATATGTCAGGTTTTGATAAAAGGATATCTGATGATTGTAGGGTTATGTATGCTGGAATTTGTCATGTATCTTTATCTGAGAGTAGAGAAACGAAGACGTGGGATGCTGGTGTGGACGGTATCTGTTCCGGTTGTGTTAGCCCTTGTTGCTTCCTGTTTTGTGATATCACTACTTGGCTTACAGAGCAAAACAATGACTTCAAAGGGAATACTAAATGTTGTGGGTGCGATGATGTTCCCCGGAGGTGCAAATGCAAGGCTAGGTTTACTCGCCTGTTACCTGCTTGTTATCTTCGGACTCCTGCTGCTGGCTATCCACATTGTGTTTATTTGCCAGTTTGTGGATGAGATTTGGAAGATCATCTGTGTATGGAGAAAAAGCGGCGAGATGAGAGCAGTCTGGAATGATAAGAGTACAGAGTTATATGGATGTGATTCTGATTATGTAATGGATAAAAAAGTGATGGAAGAAAAAAACGATATATTTGAGGATAAGACACAGAAGAAAAACAAATATTCGGCAGAAGAAGATATGGAAGAGAAAAGAAGCCTGTGGATAAGAGGGGGCTGTGTGGTTGTTTTGTTTCTGTTGTTTATGTGGATGGACCGGTTCCTTGGAGAACGGGATGCCGGCCGGGCATTCATGAGCTACATTGCTGCTGTGGATATTCCTTTGTCTGTTCTTGTACCGGCATTTGCAGGGAGAAAACGGACAAATCCGGGGAAGCTTGCAAAGATGGCTGCAGAAGTGATCGGCGGAGTTCTGATCGCCTGTATGTTGTCCGGATGCATGGACAGATCCATTGAAGCGGTAGACTATCTCCGGGTGGTTATGATCTCTGAGACGGAAGGGGGCTACGAGTACACATTTGTTACAGATAGTCTGGAGGGAGCGGAGTCAGCAGCCGAATCGGAGGAGCGGGAGTATCCGGTTGTTGCGGAGAGCCTGCAGCAGGCACGGGCTGAATATGATCAGGCGCATGACCGGAGCCTTGATCTGAGCCATGTTGAATATATCGTGGTGGATTCCGAAGAAACCCTGCGACAGATGTATCCGGAGCTGATAAAAGAATTTGTAACGAATTATGTAGAAGTGATCTGCACCGATTCGCTTTATCAGGGTGAAGCGTCCGGCAGCATCCGGAAATATATTGCAACGCATTACAAAGGAGAGTGTCTGGCGACACTGGGGGAGTAGACATTCGTTTAAAGTATTAGTTATTGATAAAGAGTGTGAAACAGAATTTGTTTCAATAATAAAGGAATTTAAATATATCAGATATAGATATTTCGTTAATGTAGATAAAGAAAAATGGAGGTTATGGAAATGGGTAGAGCAGTAAGGGCGGCAGTTGCCGGAATCCTGATCGGTTTATTTTGTGGAACATTGTATGTAGAGATGGGTGTGTTAAAAAGACTAAACAGCACAAGAGACAGCGTTGAGCAGGTGATGAACCTGATCGAATATGCGGAAGAAAATGAAGATATAGCCTATGACAGTACAGAGGAAAATTATGCCGGAATAACCAGTGACAAAACTTCACAGACAGATGGTAAGAATGATGGATCGAGCCAGCAGGTGGTAAATGGTCTTGAGCCTTCGGATGGTCAGGATACAGAACTGTCAAATGATATCCAGACTGCATTTCGGATTCTGGATGGCACAACATTAAATGCGTATGAAACACAGAAGCAGTTACAGGAACTGGAAGCAATGTATGATGACATAGCAGGGAACTCAAAAGCGGAGCTTGTGGAGAGCAAAATGAATGATCAGAATAAAACATCAGATGTTATCCGGATTCGGATAAGATATGAGGGAAATGAGAATTTATCGGATAAGCAATTGGATGAATTTACTTCATATGTTGAGCAGGCGGTACTTTATGGCATAGCCGAGAAGCTTGGCGCAGACTATAACGATCAGGAGAAAAGCATTGTGCGAAAGAATCTGATACTGAGCAAAGAATATATCGATGCCTGTGCAGAGGAAAGTGCAGAAGAATACGGCATCCCGGTTACTGCCTGGTCAGCCTTTGAATACTTGAGCCTCCCGGCAGCAACATTGAATGGCGTTGCTTATCCGGCTGGGTATTATGAGACTTTGTGTGTGACGTTGAAAAGATTATGACTGACTTTTCCACCTACTCCTAAACCTATCCCTAAATCCCCGGAATCCTTGAATTATATAGGTGGTTGTGGTATGATATGAGATATTTTGATTATATATTTCAAAGGAGCTCAAGGGAATATGACTAAGAAAAAACTGGTAGTTATTTTTGGAGGAAGATCATCGGAACATGAAGTTTCATGCATTTCAGTTCAGACAGTTGCCAAAGCGGTGGATACGGACAAATATGATATGACACTGATCGGAATCACAAAGGACGGCAAATGGCTGAAGGCTGACAGCATTGAGAGTATTGCTGACGGAAGCTGGTACGACAGTCAGGTTCGTGCAGTGATTTCACCGGATTCTGCAAAAGAGATTATCATAAAAGATGGCGACAGAATCTATGCGGAGCCTGTAGATGTTATTTTCCCTGTTTTGCATGGTTTATATGGAGAAGACGGTACGATTCAGGGATTGTTTGAGATGGCGGACATTCCATATGTGGGCTGCGGTGTATTTGCATCGGCTGCTGCAATGGACAAATTCCATACAAAGATCATTGCTGATCATATCAATGTAACACAGGCAAAATTCGTTCCTGTAGTAGAAGATGATTTTGATGATCTGGATGTTGCGATGGATCGGGTAGAGAGCGAGTTAAACTATCCGGTATTTGTAAAACCATCATCCGCAGGTTCATCAAAGGGTGTTACAAAGGCACATGACAGAGCCGAGTTAGAAGCTGGTCTGCATGAGGCACTCAACCATGATTCCAAGATCCTTGTTGAGGAGACGATCATCGGTAGAGAGCTGGAATGTGGTGTACTTGGATATGGCAATCATACAAAGGCATCCGGTGTTGGCGAGATCCTTGCTGCCGCAGACGCAGATTTCTATGATTTTGATGCAAAATACAATAATGCAGATTCCAAGACGATTATCGGTGCGGATATACCGGAAGAAGCTGAGGACGAGATCCGTGCAGAAGCAATCCGTATCTTTAATGCGATTGACGGCTTTGGACTTGCCCGTGTGGATTTCTTCCTTGAGAAGGACACCAATCGTGTAATATTTAATGAAGTAAATACATTGCCGGGATTTACATCGATCAGTATGTATCCGATGCTGTGGGATGCAGAGGGATATGATATCAAGACCCTTGTAAATACCTTAATTGAGATGGCATTTGAAAGATAATTTATGACGACGAGAGATATAAAGATAAAAGTAACGGGTGTACAGAGTGTTGCCGGAGCGGATGATGAGCCGGAGGTTCTGGAGCTTGAGACGCGGGGAACATACTCTGAGAAAAACGGAAACCGCTATATCAAATATGACGAATTCATTGAAGATGTGGAAGAACCGGTGAAGAATCTTCTGCGATTCGATGAGCATGCGCTTCAGCTGACGAAACGTGGCAGTGTGAACACGGTTATGTTATTTGACCGTGAGAAGAACAGCTCAGTGCATTATGTAACTCCGGTCGGACCGATCTGTATGAATATCTGTACGGAGGAATATCATATGGAGCAGTCCGAGAAGGGGATTCGGATCGATATTCGTTACTGTATTGATTTTAACAATGATTATATTACGGATTGCAGTCTGAATGTGACTGCGGACTACGAAGGGGTATAAATATATATGGGTAGTGAGAAATCCTTCGATAGCTTTTTGGGGATTGAAACGATCGCGGAGACAGCATTTGGAGATATGGATGTATGTCTTCCGGTGAACGAAGAAGATAATAATTATGAGGTTACATATTATAATGATCTGGTGACGATGTTCGATGAGATCAGCATGGAGCCTGAAGATACGCTTGTGGATTTTGGCTGTGGACTTGGCAGAGTGCTTTTTTACTGTAATTCCAGACATTACTGCCGGACGGTTGGAATCGAGAACAATGCCAGGGTCTATGACAGACTTCTGACAAATGCCGCAAGCTATCAGAGCAAATTCCTTGATCAGGAGGAACGGATGCAGTTCCTGAATGTGGAAGCGGAGGCATATGAGATCGGAGATGAAGACAATTATTTCTATTTCTTCAATCCATTTTCCGGCGCAACCTTCAAGAAGGTACTGGATAATATCATCGCATCGGTACGGAGACAGCCAAGAGATATTGAACTTCTGATCTACTATCCGACATTTGAATATCAGAAAGCAATCCGTGACTGCAACCTGTTCGTCTTAAAGAAAATGATCAAATTGTCCGGTTATGAAGAAGACCCGGATGAGAAGGTTCTGGTATATCATTTGTCACGATATTTTGTAGTGTAGAATAAATAAGGCGGTCTATCTGGCAGTAGGGCTGTATATTGACATTAGCGAAGATTCCGTAATGAAATGCACATTGTCAGTAAATACGGGTGCCTGTTTGAGTCCGAAGGACGAGTTGGCACAGGAGTATTTACGAATAGAACATGTGCATTGAATAGGAATCGTAGCAAGTCAATATACAGCCCTACTGCCAGTCAGACCGCCTTATTTATACACATTATATATAGCAGTCATGCAAATTGCAGTCAGGATACAGGTGATTCCGATGATTCCCCACAGTATAGAGGGGTAGATCGCTATACTTCCGATCACATAGGAAGAAGCGTTTAAGATTATATGAAGGATCATGCCGGGGATCAGGGAGCCTGACCATACGGCAAGACAGCCCAGAATGATTCCGGCCGGAACGCTGTAGCAGAACTGAACGACATTTCCATGATAACAGCCGAAACAGAATGCTGTGAACAGGATCGCACAGAGGGCGGCATGCTTCGTGTGAAATGCAGAGACAGACAGCTTCAGTGCCACTCCCCGGAAGGCGAATTCTTCAGCTATCGGTGCGAGAAATGTGACTGTACAGATACGGATGATTCCATTGTTGATGGAAAATGACCGCTGTACCCGTTCATGGTATGATGTCAGAAGCTCCGGTCTATAAGTGTCGATCAGACGAAGAATACAGGTTGTTAAGAGCTGAAGACTGATACCAAGGATCAGCAGTAAAATAAAGATAACAAAAGCACGCAGGAAAGGATTTTTCTTTCCTGCGTGCTTTGTTTTTGAATGCTCGGACAGATAAAAATATCCGAAGATACAGATACAAAGAATATATGAAATACATGATGTGATATTGCCGACAGAATCAGTCTGACTGCCTGTAAGATCACAGATCCGGGTGCCTGCAAGATATACAATATTATGTATCAGTAATGCGGTAACCGGAACCAGACAGGTAATAACTAATTTTCTGAGGTCGACACGAGTATTTATCATGATTACTGGATCTTCTTTGCCCTTTCTTTCTCTTCCTTTGTCTTTGCTTTTCTTGCGGCTTTTTCTTCTTTGCTGAGTTTCATGCTGGCAGTTTCCTGCTCATAAGTCTGCTCGTATTTCTTCTGTTTTGCACGAAGCTTTTGGCTGAATGATTTCTTTGCAGGTTCCGGTGCTTTCTTACCACGAACATTCTTAACGCTTGTGATGTAGATACCGCTGACCATAGCTTTAACTTCGCCACGGACAGGCATAACATCAAAGATTCCATCGTCGCAGATCAGATTGATGATCTGTGGGCCAATTTTGGCTTTAACGATAGGAAGCTTGGCTTTCTGGTAACGCTTTGGAGTTGATTCCAATACCTGTTTCGGAAGATTTGCATCTTTCATAGGCAGCATCTTTTTATCGATGACCAGCATCGTGACAGGCTGTGCAGCCTGAAGCATAGCTTCTTTCTGTGCGCTCTGCTTCTTCTGCAGGCGGTTTCCTACTATGTAAAGTACTACTAAGATTACAACTAATATTGCGATGACGATTAACATCCATCCCCACCAAGGCATAATAAGTTCCTCCTTATATTTCATTATTTGTCTGTGATTGCAAATTGTATATATTATGATTACTTTTGACCTTACCAATCAGGGAACGCTTCCGCTCGTTTCGTCCTGCAGCGGTACTAAGATGCCGCTTCTGCGCCATCTAAGGACCGGCGGACTCAAATGTCCCTGTATTGGCAAGTCAAAGTAATCAAATATATATACAATTTGCAATTATATTATTTTTCTGTCATAGGCAGATTTTTTAACCGGGCTGCCTGAATCTTACCGGGGATTGCATCCAGAACCTCTTTACGTTCCTTCGGCTTCAATCCACGGATATCAACCGGCTCTAAGAATTCGATCACAACCTTGCTGCTGTGAAGGAAATTATGTTTATTTGCTTCCATACATTTGTCTGTTCCGCAGATAGCAACCGGAATGATCAGACATCCGGCTTTCTGAGCGATCTTGAATGCACCGTCTTTAAATGGCAGCAGTTCGTCGCCCTTATTTCTTGTTCCCTCCGGGAAGATCATCATGGAGTGACCGGATTTGATGATATCAGCAGTCTGCAAAATCGTTTCCAGACCCTTTTTCAGATCGGTACGATCCAGATATGTGCATCCGATATCATCCATGTATTTGTAAAGCAGAGGTATATCCTTGATATTGTCCTTGGACATGAAGCCAAGCGGCATATCGATTGCATTGTGACAGGATAAAATATCAAAATAGCTTCGATGATTACCAACGAACATGACCGGTTGGTCGGTAGGAATATTTTCCTTGCCAATAATTGTTCGTTTACATCCGGTTAAGAACATAACTGCTCCGAAAAATCCTTTTACCAGCTTCTGAGCCTTGATGTAAGCTTTGTCCTGATCCTTTTTTGCAAGCTGCTTCAGATACAGATGATATGGAAAACAAAATATGATTCCAAGTACTGCAAACAGTACAGTAATAATGGTTCTCAAATATATCCTCCTGTTCTATCTGCCGTAGAGTTTTGCTGTCTCAAATAGACGTTCTTCTAATTTAGTATCCATGTCTTTATCCTCAAAGCGCCAAGCCCAGTTGCCTTCCCCTACACCTGGAGTATTCAGACGAGCCCATGAATCTAATTTCAGAACATCCTGCATAGGAACAACAGCCATATTTGCGACAGACGAGAAACATGCACGGATCATAACCCAGCAGATATCACTGGCATCTGTGCTGAAATAGCGGCGAAGCTTGTCCTTGGATGCTTCGTATGCTTTCTGATACCAGCCAAATGTTGTGTCATTGTCATGTGTTCCTGTGTAGCATACACAGTTTCTTGTATAATTATGCGGAAGGAAATCATTTTCTTCCGGATTCTCAAATGCAAACTGTAAGATCTTCATGCCAGGCAGATTGAATTTGTCACGTAATTCGATAACAGAATCGTCGATCTCACCCAGATCCTCAGCGATGATCGGAAGGTCATAGCCAAGATTTGCCTGTAACTGTGTGAAGAAGTTGATACCGGGAGCGGGTTTCCATTCTCCGTTGATGGCGGTTTCTTCGCCATAAGGTACAGCCCAGTACCGGTCAAATCCTCTGAAATGGTCAATTCTTAAGAAATCTGTCAGAGTGAGCTGGTATTTGATTCGCTCGATCCACCATTCATAACCGGTAGCGGTATGCTTTGGCCAGTTATACAGTGGGTTGCCCCACAACTGTCCGGTCTCTGAGAAATAATCAGGTGGTACACCGGCAACTTCAGTTGGGTATCCCTTTGAGTCCAGCATGAAAAGCTCCTGATGGCTCCATACATCGGCACTGTCCCATGCAAGGAAGATCGGAGCATCACCTACGATGCTGATGTTCTTTTCATTTGCATATTTTTTGATTGCCATCCACTGTGTATGGAATAAGAACTGGATGAAATCATAGTAACCGATCTCATTTGCAAGCTTCTTTTCCCATGTGGTACGCTGTCTTTTGGTAGGTGCTTTCATGGAATCCTCCCACATATACCAAGGCATTCCTTCATGGAAATCCTTACCTGCCATAAACAGGGAGTAGTCAGCGAGCCAGGAGGAATCCTTTTTGAAAGAAGCAAATGCTGCCATCTGTTCCTCGTCTGTTGACAATCCGTCCTCATAGTCAGGATCAGTAAAACGTTCGTAAGCGAGCTTTAACAGCTTTGTCTTAAAAGTGATCAAGGTTCCGTAGTCGATGTGGATGGGATCCCATTCCGGCATATCGGTAAAATCATCTTCTGACAGAAGCTTGTATTCTTTTAATGCATCAAGGTCAATAATTAACGGCTGACCGGCAAATGCGGAGAATGGCTGATATGGTGAATCACCAAATCCGGTATGTCCAAGTGGAAGCACCTGCCACAGATTCAAGCCCGAATTTGCCAGAAAGTCTATAAACCGGTATGCACCTTTTCCGAGATCACCGATTCCGTAAGGACTTGGAAATGAAGTCGGATGTGCCAGAATACCGGCGTATTTCTTTGGCTTTTTTTCATGGTTGTTTTCTAACATGTTTATCCTCTTTTCCTATTATTATATTGACGTTTTTGGTCTGGTCAGATATATCTGTCTGCCCGAACATCATAAAACCTCATTTTTCCTTGAAAAATCAAGGCGGTGTGGAAAAAACACTATACGTTTTATTATACATAAAACGAATTATTCTTACAAGCCTGAAATTGGGGGAAGTCGCAGTCCGCCTGCCCGCCTCTGTCGGTCTCCTTGGCTGGTATGGGTGGCTGGCATGGCAGTTGGTCTTCCCACTATAAATGGCTTGCTGCGATTTCTGTTCGTTGCACATGCCTGATTCGTAAATACTCCTGTGCTAACTCGCCTTCGGCTCAAACAAGCACCCATATTTACTGGCAATGTGCATCTCACGACGAAATTCTCACTGATGCCATATTATAGTGGGGAGACCAACTGCCCATGCCAGCCACCCATACCAGCCAAGGAGACCGACAGAGGCGGGCAGACAGATTGTGTTAGCTTTATAAAGTTTTGTTTATGATCTTCATAAATACATCAGAAAATAAACACAGTTTAGACACACTTCCCTTATATACTGTGTATTGTAAGAGTTTTTCATTTATTTGAATCCTCTCTCCCCTCATTTTTTGCAAGTGGTAATAAATCTTTCCCCGGTTTGTTACCACTTGTTTTTTGTTATAGCGACGAGGCAAGTGCAGTGTGCTTGCACAACTGCATTTGCCGACCGCTAATCACTGAGCCGATAGGCTTTTATCTTAAACAAAAATGTCAGTTTTAGTTTATAAACACATCAGAAAATGAACACAATTTAGACACACATCCCTTATATACTATGTATTGTAAGAGTTTTTCATTTATTTGAATCCTCTCTCCCCTCATTTTTTGCAAGTGGTAATAAGTCTTTTTCCCCGATTTATTACCACTTGTTTTTTTGCCTTTTCGGCGGTATACTTCCATTATTAAATTCACAACAGACGGAGGATAACAGGTATGATTTCGGAAAAATATGCAGATATGACAACCAAAGGTTCTATAATAAGAGAATTTGCGCAGTATGCATCAAAACGTGCGGCAGAGATCGGAAAGGAAAATGTATATAACTTTACGATCGGTAATCCTTCTGTTCCGGTATGTCCGGAGTTTACAGAGACATTGGAACGGATGTTAAAAGAGGAAAATCCATTGACACTTCACGGATACAGCCCGACACTTGGTATTATGTCCGTCAGAGAAGCGGTTGCAGATTCTTTAAACAGAAGATTTGGAATGGAATATACAGCAGATGATATTTTCATGACCTCCGGTGCAGCAGGTGCGATCGCACATGCGATTCGTTGTGTAACAAAGCCGGGAGATGAGGTGATCACATTTGCTCCATATTTCCCTGAGTATGTTCCATATGTTGACGGAACAGGTGCGGTGCTTAAGATCGTGCCGGCGGATATTACATCCTTCCAGATTAATTTTGATGCATTTCTGGAGCTTTTAAATCCAAATGTACAGGCAGTTCTTATTAACTCTCCGAATAACCCATCCGGTATCGTATATTCAACAGAGACGATCAAGAAGCTGGCTGCAATTCTGGAAGAAAAGCAGAAGGAATATGGACATGATATCTATATTATCTCTGATGAGCCTTACCGTGAGATCGTATTTGAAGGAACGGATTCACCATTTATTTCATCCTTCTATGACAACAGTATCTGCTGTTATTCATTCAGTAAGTCACTTTCCCTTCCGGGTGAGCGTATCGGATATGTAGCGGTAAATCCGAAATGTAAGGATGCGAAGCTGATCGTTCTGATGTGTGGTCAGATCTCCAGATTTACAGGACATAACTGTCCGCCATCCATGATCCAGCTTGGTGTGGCAGAAGTGATCGATAAGACAGCTGACCTGTCAATCTATGAGAAGAATAAGAATATTTTATATAAAGAGCTTACAAATATGGGATATGAGTGTGTAGAACCGGGCGGAACCTTCTATATGTTCCCAAAGACTCCGATCGCGGATGCAAATGCATTCTGTCGTATGACAGCCAGCAAGCTGGATCTGATCCTGGTACCGGGAGACAGCTTTATGTGTCCGGGACATATGAGACTTGCTTACTGTACCACAACGGAGATGGTAGAACGCGCACTTCCGTTATTTGAAAAAGCAATGAAGCTTGCAAAAGAGATGGAGTAATCAAAGGAGAACATCATGGTTACACAGATTCCGATCATACTTGCATCGAATTCACCGAGAAGAAAAGAGCTGCTTGAAAGAGCCGGTTATACATTTACGGTTATGCCAAGTGACTGCGATGAAGCTACCGATATCCGTTTTCCAAAGGATATGGTGATGGAACTTGCCGGAAGAAAGGCAGAAAATGTATATAAAAAGGTATGTGCAGACCATGCCGGTACGGAGGCGGAGACACAGCCGTTTATCGTGATCGGTTCCGATACGGTCGTCGCATTAAATGGCAGGATCCTTGGAAAACCGGTTGATTATGACGATGCATATAATACGTTGAATAGTTTGTCAGGACAGACACATAATGTATATACAGGTGTTTCTATTATGTATTATGACGGAGAGAAATGCCGGACAAAGACATTTTACGAAAATACAGAGGTTACATTTTATCCGATGACGCATGAGGAGATCACCGGATATCTTGCGACGGGAGATCCGTTTGACAAAGCAGGAAGCTATGGGATACAGACACAGGGTGGTCTGTTTGTGAAAGGGATCAAGGGCAGTTATGACAATGTTGTCGGACTTCCGCTTTCTCGGTTATACCATGAGTTAAATGAGATGTTATATGGGCAGTAATGTGTGAGAAAACGATGTGCCGATCATGTATGATAGAATAGTAGAGATTATAAACTGCTGAAAAAAGAAAGGCAGGAGGACAGAGATATGGACGAAAAGAGAAATTTTACCTTATTAACAGACTTCTATGAATTGACGATGATGCAGGGATATTTCCGTGAGAAAGCAGATGATATCGTTGTATTTGATGCATTCTACAGAAAAAATCCATCCGGAAGCGGCTATGCGATCGCCTGTGGTCTGGAACAGGTAATCGACTATATCAAGAATCTGTCCTTTTCCTATGAAGACGTTGATTACTTAAGAAGTCTGAATATGTTTGATGAAGAATTTCTGAATTACCTTGCAGGATTTCATTTCACAGGTGATATCTATGCGATCCCGGAAGGTTCTGTAGTATTTCCGTATGAGCCACTTGTGAAGGTGGTTGCACCGATCATGGAAGCGCAGTTGGTTGAGACTGCATTATTAAATATCGTGAACCATCAGAGTCTGATCGCTACAAAGGCATCCAGAGTCTGCTATGCAGCAAAAGGGGATGGTATCATGGAATTCGGACTTCGCCGTGCGCAGGGACCGGATGCCGGAACCTTCGGTGCGAGGGCGGCAGTTATCGGTGGCTGTGTCGGAACCTCAAATGTAATCTGCGGTAAGCAGTTCGGCGTGCCTGTACTTGGGACACATGCACATAGCTGGATCATGAGCTTTCCGGATGAATATACAGCATTTAAGAGATATGCAGAATTATATCCGGATGCATGTACATTGTTGGTTGACACATATGACACATTGAAATCCGGTTTGCCAAATGCAATTCGGGTATTTGATGAGATGAAGGCAGATGGAAAGATGCCGACCAGATATGGAATCCGTCTGGATTCCGGTGACCTTGCATATCTGTCGAAGAAAGCCAGAAAAATGTTGGATGCAGCGGGATATCCGGATGCAGTCATTGCAGCGTCCTCTGATCTGGATGAATATCTGATCAACAGCTTGAAGAATCAGGGCGCAGCGATCACATCATGGGGCGTTGGAACCAACCTGATCACGTCGGCAGATAATCCATCTTTTGGCGGTGTTTATAAGCTTGCGGCGATCAAGAAGCCGGAGGATGAAGAATTCACAGCCAAGATCAAGATATCAGAGAATCCGGCGAAGATCACAAATCCCGGAAATAAGACGGTGTTCCGTCTGTATAATAAAGAGACCGGAAAGATCAAGGCGGATCTGATCGCACTTTCCGATGAGACATATAATGAAGCGGAAGATCTGGAGATATTTGACCAGATGGCTACATGGAAGCGTTCGACACTTCCGGGTGGTTCTTATGAGATTCGTGAGATGCTTGTCCCGGTATTCTTAAAGGGACAGTGCGTATATCAGAATCCATCCACGATGGAGATCCGGGAGTATTGCCGGAAAGAACTGAACACACTCTGGGATGAGACCAGACGACTGGTAAATCCGCAGGAAGTATTTGTCGATCTGTCAAAGCCGTTATATGACCTGAAACAGAAGCTGCTAAACAGTAGACATTGATGCAGAAATGGTCAGATCAGAAAATATATATTATTTTATCGTCCGACCGGCGTTATAATGAAAATCTTTAATATCAAAATTCATAGCAGAGATCTCGCTCATAGCAGCGTTGATCTCTGTTGTTGTTTTAGGGACAGCTTTTGTAATATGAGCCAGAGTCGTCTCGTAGCCAAGCATCTGTTGAAGGATCTTCCTGCAATAAGCTTCTTCTTCAATCATGGTGTGGATGTCATGCTTTTGCAGATAATCAGTCATGAAGCCGGTACGGACATTGATCTGATAGATGATATAGGCTCGGATTACACGGCAGATCATATAGATCGTGCCGAGAATTAATGCACCTGCGGCGATCCAGCCTTCATACGTCTGCATGACAACTCCGCCACCACTTAACATAATATTAGAAAAAAGAGAGTCAAATATTATCAGGCAGATCAGAAATACGACATTATAAAGAAAATGTGTTTTCAGGCTGTGCCGCCTTTTTGCCAGACCATCGATCTCGGCAGTATATACCATTTTATAATATTCGATCTGTTTGCCTGTATTATCGATCATATCCATCAGATCAAAATATTCCTGTGAATACGGCGAATCAGATGGGTCTGCATCTGATTGAAAAATGTCAGTTTCTATTATTGGTTCATTTTCGGATGACTCCGAATCTTTTGCCTTTAAAGTAAGCATGCTTTTATCCCCTTATGTAATGATGAAAAAATCTTCCGTCTGTATGTGCGCAATTTTCAAATATATTGCATATGCGAAGCTCATATACATTGCTTTTCAAGTTTGTTTATGGATTTCATTGTAACACAATTTACTGCCGGATAGGGAGTCTTCCTCAAAAAGTAAAAATAAAATATCTAGTCTTTCAAACCATGTTACAAAGCCCCGAAAACCATGGCTTTTCTATATAGAAACTACGATTGACATTTGCTGTTCGAATCATCTATATTATAAAAAGTTAAGGGATACAGGCATTTTTGAAACTTGAAATTAGTAGAGTGTATAAGAGTTTTGAAGTACCGGTTTACAAATAGAAAGATGAGGTTTTACCTATGAGCAAGATCAGGATCATAACAGATTCAGCCAGTGATATTTCGACTGCTGAGGAACAGAAATATAATATATTAATCCTTCCATTTCCGGTAACGGTCGGTGACAAATCTTATATGAGCAGAGTCGATTTTGACAATGCCGGTTTTTATAAGATAATGGAGGAAAATCCAAACGAACTGCCAAAGACGGCGCAGATCACAGCATTCCAGTTCGACGAGCTGTATAAGGAGCAGTTTGATGCAGGATATACAGAAATTATATTTGTCAGCATCAATAAAAAGGGTTCTGCTACCCATGATAATGCAGTCATGGCAAAGAATGAATTCTTTGAGGAGCATCCGGAGTATGCAGGAAAAGGAACGATCCGGATCTTTGATGGTGTTGGATACAGCGGTCAGTATGGATATCCGGTTGTGCAGGCAGCAAAGATGGCAGAAGAAGGAAAAACAGTGGATGAGATCACTGCTTATCTGTCAGACATTCTTCCGAAACGACGGATCTACTTCGGTATTTATGGATTGAAATATGCAGCAAAATCAGGACGTATTCCGAGTGCCGCAGCACTGGTCGGTGATGCGCTTGGCGTAAAACCGATCATGAAGATATGGGCAAATGAGATCGTTACAGCATTCAAATGCCGCGGCGAGAAGAAATTACTGGCAAAGATGGCAGATGTCTCAGCAGCAGAGATGCTTCCGGGTTCGCCATATCAGATCGTATATGGATGCGATGATGTATGCAGGGATGAACTGGCTGCCAAGATGACAGAAAAGGTTGGTTATGCGCCGGACGATTTCTTCCAGATCGGAGCAGCGGTTGCTTCCAATGCAGGACCAAAGGTAGCCGGAGTTATTTTTATGGTAAAAGACGAAGCATAAACAGAATATAGATTTTCATAGAAAAGACCTTTGTTCACAGGAGCGGAAGCAGATATACAAGAACCGATGTGGATAAAGGTCTTTTTGTATGGGGATTGACTGGCAAGAAAACTGGCAAGAAAAAGATGAATTGTGCGGCATAAAGGAAGCCGATTGGCGTAAAGAATGACAACAGTTGGTTGCATATGCTGATCTTAGTAGTGTATACTTAAAAGAATGAAGAAAAATGTGCCGGCAGATGAAAGGCAGATGAGAGATATGGGTGACACACCAAAGATTGAAGAAACAACATTTTATCATATTAATTATTATTTGTATGGAAAGGCATTTAAGGGAAGTTATCAGGGCATGCGGTTCCGCCTTGCCAGAAATCCGCTTGAAAATGTATTTTTTAAACCGAAAGAAGTACAGAATGCCGGAACTCTGATGGCAACGGTCTGGCCGGAGCCGTTCAGTTACGAGAATACGGATGATGAAAAGAAGCTGACAAAGGAATTTCCGTTTTCGGAGGATGGAAAGCTTGCGGCAGTAGACTGGTTCAATGAGCAGTATGAGAGCCGGAAAGAAGAATGGGATGCAGCGAAGCATACAGACTGGAGCAGTCTGAGGAAATAAATGACCGAGGAATATGAAGATGATATTTGAGACACACGGACACTATGATGATGAACAGTTTGATACAGACAGAGAGCGGTTATTAGAGGAATTTCAGAGACAGGATATCCGATATGTAATGAATATAGGGGCTAATATAGTGACCTCAAAGGCATCCGTTGAGCTTGCACACCGATATGATTTTATCTATGCGGCGATCGGAACGCACCCGGATGATGCACCGGAGCTGTCAGATGCGGCGATCGAGATGTATCGGCAGATGGCAGCAGATGAGAAGGTAAAGGCGATCGGAGAGATCGGGCTGGATTATTTCCATGAGGATGTGCCAAAAGAGGTGCAGATCCACTGGTTTCGAAAGCAGTTGGAGCTGGCAGAAGAACTGAAGCTTCCGGTTGTGATCCACAGCAGGGATGCGGCAAAGGATACCATGGATATCATGAAAGAGATGCAGGGAAGACTTTGCGGTGGCGTCATTCACTGTTTTTCATACAGTACAGAGATTGCAAGAGAATATATTAAGATGGGATATTATATCGGCGTTGGCGGTGTAGTGACATTTAACAATGGACGTAAGCTGAAAGAGGTGGTGGAAGCCATTCCGCTTACCAGCATCGTATTAGAAACGGATTCGCCGTATCTGTCACCCGTACCATTCCGTGGAAAACGGAACTCTGCCCTTAATATTCCTTATGTGGCAAAAGAGATCGCAGCATTAAAGAAAGTTACGGAAGAAGAAGTGTATGACGTGACATTCAGAAACAGTCTGAAGCTGTACAGAATGGAAGAAAATATGCAGGCAGAGGCGTAGGAAGAATGATTGCGTGATAAGATGAAAGCGTAAGAATGCATAGATGGAGGACAGAGCATGGAGAAATTAAGTAACCCGCAGGTTACGATACAGACAATAAAAAAATATGAGTTTGCATTTCAGAAGAAGTTCGGTCAGAATTTTCTGATCGATGACCATGTGATCACAAAGATCATAAATGCAGCGGAGATTACGAAGAATGATCTGGTACTGGAGATCGGACCGGGAATCGGAACGATGACACAGTATCTGGCAGAGTCGGCCGGAAAGGTGATCGCGGTTGAGATCGATAAAAATCTGATCCCGATCCTTGGGGAGACTTTGGCGGAATATGATAATGTAACGATTATTAATGAAGATATATTGAAGTTAGATATCAACCGACTGGTTGAGGAAGAAAACGATGGTAAACCGATCAAGGTCGTTGCCAATCTGCCGTATTATATTACAACTCCGATCATTATGGGCTTATTTGAAAGCCATGTACCATTACAGTCAATTACGGTCATGGTACAAAAGGAAGTAGCAGACCGGATGCAGGTAGGACCGGGATCGAAAGATTACGGTGCGTTGTCACTTGCGGTTCAGTATTATGCAAAACCGTATATTGCAGCAAATGTACCGCCAAACTGCTTTATCCCGAGGCCGGGTGTAGGATCTGCGGTGATCCGATTGACCAGATATGAGGAGCCGCCGGTGATGGTAAAGGACGAGAGCCTGATGTTCAAGCTGATCCGGGCATCCTTTAACCAGAGAAGAAAGACGTTACAGAACGGAATCGCAAACAGCCCCGAGCTTCCATATTCAAAAGCACAGGTGGAGAAAGCTCTGGAAAAAATGGGACTTGCCGCAAATGTTCGGGGAGAAAGTTTAACGCTGGCAGAATTTGCAAAGTTAAGTGATACTATTTCCGAAGAATAAAGGAATAAGTTACAGAAAAAATGCATAGATACAAGTAAGGCTTGTCTTTCAGGGATAATAGCGGAAGCAGACATGATTTCCTGTCAGATGAAAAATGTCAGATAGAAAAAAGAGGCGGAGGTATCTATGGTTTACTGGAACAGATTTATATCATATATTTTCAGATATCACAATTATGATAAATGTGAAAATGTTGGATTTGCAAAGGTGCAGAAGCAGAATGAGAAAGGTAAAATGCAGGTGAATCTTAAGGATCAGGTAAAGAAAGAGGGCTTATATTCGGTTTATCTGTATCGTGAGACGCTTGCGGACCCGGAGGAATATCCGGAGGCAGTGCCGGACGGTATGATTCCGGCTGTTCTGTATCTTGGGAAATTGAACATGAAATCCGGCAGGGGAGAAGGCTGCTTTACCTTTGACTGGAATAATGTCATTCAGACCGGACGGCCGATCACAGCGTGGAGCGGCATTATCATAAGGCGGATGGGCGAAGAAGAAAGTGATATTTTCTGTTCTTCATGGACAGATAATACTGTGGACTACAGTCAGGCATTTGCCAGACGGGAGGAAGAAGCTGCCCGCGGAATTGCAGTAACAGAGTATGATCGGAGAAGAATCGTGTCCGAGACGATGGCGGAATCAGAAAACATGGACAGCGAATCTGAGACGGAGACAATGGCTTCAGAGGTGAAAGAAACGGCACATACAGATACAGACAACTCGGAAACCGTTTTGCCGGAATCGGAGGAGTCTCCGGATGAAAAGATATTTTCCCGGGCCGATGAAGAAACGGAGAAACGAGTAACGGCAGCCGAGGTTTTAGAAACAATGAAAGAAGACGGAAGAGCGGCAGAACTGATGGCGAACCGGGAAAAGCTTCCGCTCCTGCCGAATTGTCCGGATGGAGAAAACGGAGTGATCGAGTGTGTAAAGATCAATCCGAACGATATCGGATTGCTGAACATGGATAACTGGCGGTTGGGGGTGAATAGCTTCCTGACACATGGATTTTACAGTTATAAATATCTGATGCTCGGCAGGGTGCTGTTTGATGAAGAAGATACGAACGGATACATATTGGGAGTGCCGGGAGAGTATTCATCCAAAGAGAAGTATCTCGCAGGAATCTTTGGATTTGATCGTTTTATTCCGGTGAAGGAGACAAGGATCAAGACAGGAAGCTTTGGCTACTGGGTGGTGGATCTGAAATAAAAAAAGAGCTGTGGCATAAAATAATGTTTATTGAATGATAAAAAAAACGGCATGGTGAAGAGCGCAGGTTGAATGACGGAGGATGCCGGCATGGAGAAGAAAATGGAACAGAATACAGAAGAAAATGTAATAGGACAGGGGATAGAAGATGATCAGAATATACGGAACAGGGAAGATGAAGTAAAAGATACATACGTAGATCGGCAAGGGACAGAACCTGAGATGTCGGGTGAAGACAGGAAGATGTATGAGATTTATATGAAAAAGGCAATTAAGCTGGCGCAGAAAGCTTATGTTCAGGGAGATGTTCCGATCGGTTGTGTGATCGTAAAGGATAATAAGGTGATCGCACGGGGGTATAACAAGAGAAATCTGAAGAAGACAACACTGGCGCATGCAGAACTGCTGGCAATCGAGCAGGCATCAAAGAAACTCGGTGACTGGCGGTTGGAGGATTGTACGATGTATGTGACATTAGAACCGTGTCAGATGTGTGCCGGAGCCATCGTACAGGCAAGGATCCCGAAGGTTGTGATCGGGTGTATGAATAAGAAAGCCGGATGCGCCGGTTCGATCCTTAATATGTTCGATATGTCGGCATTTAATCATCAGGTAGAAACAGTATATGGTATCTGTCAGGAGGAGTGCAGCAGCCTGATGAAGGACTTTTTTGCAGACCTCCGCAAAGGCGTGGTCGTAGGAAGCCGTCAGCGGTAGAATTTTTGAAGATTGCATGTTCAACATAGACGGATTTCATGACCTGCCAATTTATATATGTTGTCCAGCAATGTTTCTACTCATCACACACGCCTGATCCGCTCATGCTCCAGTGCTAACTCGCCCTTCGGGCTCAGACAAGCACCCGCATTCGCTGGCAGTGTGTTCTTCGTAACGAAACATATGCAAATGACACCATATACAAATCAGCAGGTCACAGAATCCGGCTGTTAAACATGCATCTTGCTTTATCGATAGCCGGATTTCATGACTTGCCAATTTATATATGTTGTCCAGCAATGTTTCTGTTCATCATACCTGCCTGATCTGCTTTTTTCAGTGTTGTTAGGGCGGTATTTGGGCTGCAGGCTGTGGCAGAGGCTGTTTGGACATTCGCAAAAGGACCGACGTGAAGAACACGCTGCCAGCTCATGCGGGTGCTTGTCTGAGCCCGAAGGGCGAGTTAGCACAGGAGCATGAGCGGATCAGGCGTGTGTGATGAACAGGGACGTTGCGAGGATCAACAGCCTCTGCCACAGCCTGCAGCCCAAATACCGAATCCACCAAAAACGCTGCCAAAGAAACAGGTTGACGTATGTGCGATCGTCATTTATAATCAAATATGCGCCAAAAATGTGGCGTGCAATTGAATATGTTATAAAGTTTCCATGCAACCGGGGAAGTAGCGGTGCCCTGAACCTGCAATCCGCTATAGCAGGGGTGATAGTTTTCTTGAGGGATGTCCACTGTAGGGCTGCCCTTAGTAAGTGGCGTTGATGTCTGGGTCTTGCGCAACAGGACTCTTCGAACCGTGTCAGGTCGGAGACGAAGCAGCACTAAGGAGAATCTCCTGTGTGCCGCGAGGGTGCCTGGGCTGAGTTAACTGCTAAGGTAACGCTTATGGCGGCGTTTCGAGAGAAAACTGCATGGATTTTTTTGATAAAAATATTTATAAAATTTTCAAAAAAACATAGCAAATCTATACAAAAGATGCTATCATAGATAATGATACTTTCTTTTTTTATGAGAAAGTTTTGGAGAAAGTCTGTTTGGCAGGATTTTAAATCGTCAAATAGAGCGTAAGTTACAAAAAAAGGTATAAATCAAGGGGCGAACAGAGATGAATTACGCTGATGTAATTGAGTTTGTCAAAACGCAGACTGCGAAGAATGGCAGACCGCCAAATTATGAGTTTAGAAGTAGATATGAACACACGATGCGTGTGTACAGATGGGCAATTAAGTTACAGTCCAAGTTAGGGGGCGATCTTGATATTATCGTACTTGCAGCACTTTTACATGACATTGGCTGGGATGAGAACAGACCACATGGAGAAGTTGGTGCAGAGATAGCTGTTGAATATCTGGACAGCATAGGAGTAGATCCTGAAAAGATCGCAAAGATCGGGGAGATTATAATGATTCACGAGGAGAAGGATACAGATGCAGATCTTTCTTTGGAATGTAGGATCGTTATGGATGCAGATCTGTTAGATGAAGTGGGAGCAGTCAGTGTACTATGGGATTCCATGGCAACTGCGCTGGAGGACGATGCAAGCTATAAGCGCGCATATTACAGAATAAAGAACTTTTACAGAATTAATAAACCAAAGATCAGAAGATGCAAGACAGATGCCGGCAGAGTGGAATATAATAAGCGTATGCAGCTCTTGGAAGAATTTATATTTCAGTTGGAAAAAGAACTGTTCTAAGTATTTAATAATAAAGGAAATGGGAGTGTTGATATGAAGACTTTTGTAAAAGTGTTAGTTGCTATTCTTATAGTAATCGGATTGTGCTTTGGAGTTTATGCTGTTCTGCCACAGACATCAAAGATGTTTGTAAAGGGAAATATTCAGTATCGTACAGATGATACGGCGAAAGCTCAGGTAGATAAGATCAAGAAGACAAAGATTCCGGGATTTGATAAGACTTTTGGTGATGGTCTTGAAAATCTGTGTAAGAGCAGTGCTTGGTATTATGAAGAAGAAGCAAGCGGTGACTGGAAAGTTACATACTACGGATCTAAGGCTACAATGGATCTTACTACAGCAGGCATGGATCAGATGTATACAGATCAGCCTATGAAGGTTGAATTTACAGTAAGAAATAATTCTCAGGTTGATATCGTGATAACGATCAAGGATGATATCCTTTCGACCGATCAGGCAAAAGAAGCTGCCTATGAGAAGATCGCAAATGCAGCGAAGTAATTATAATATATACCATATAAAAGAAACAGGCATATATCGAAATGATATGTGCCTGTTTCTTTTATGCGCGTTATACCTGTTACTGTATTTATTTGTTATTCACCAGTTCCTCGATCATGCCGATTATAATAGATGTGGAATCTGTAAGATTGCTCTTTTCCATTGTCTCGATGTAAGTCTGTTTATTATTATAGACATCATCGATCGCAGCAAATAATGTCTCGGAGGATAATTCCTCTTCTTTGATCACATAACTGTAACCGCTCTTTTTGAAGGACTCTGCATTTAAGATCTGGTCACCGCGGCTGGCAGCAGCAGATAACGGGATCAGGATATTCGGTTTGCGAAGAGCAAGCAATTCACAGATCGCATTTGCACCGGCACGGGAGATCACAAGATCAGCAAGAGCAAGCATACTGCTTAGTTCTTTCTTTATATATTCATACTGAACATAACCGGACTTGTTATCAAGTGAATGATCCAGATTGCCCTTACCGCAGAGATGGATCACGTTAAAACGCTCCAGCAGTTTATCGATGTTTTCACGGATCGCTTTATTTATCACGGCACTTCCCGAACTGCCGCCGACGATCAGGATCACAGGCTTGTTGTCTGTAAAACCGCAGAAGTTGATCGCATCAACTGCATTTCCGTTGAAAAGCTCTTTACGGATCGGGGTTCCGGTCACGACTGCTTTACCTTCCGGGAACATATCCTTTGTCTCCGGGAAGTTGCAACACACACGGGATGCCTTTGGAAGCTCCAGCTTATTTGCAAGACCCGGTGTCATATCAGATTCGTGGATGATGACAGGGATGTTGCAGGATTTGGCTGCGAATACGACAGGAACGGTTACAAAGCCGCCCTTTGAGAATACGACGTCCGGCTTCAGTTCCTTCATTAACTTCTTGGCTTCACCCATACCTTTTATAACCCGGAACGGATCTGTAAAGTTCTTAAGGTCAAAATAACGTCTGAGCTTGCCGGAGGAGATCCCATGATAAGGAATGTTCAGATCTTCGATCAGCTTGCGTTCCATTCCGTTATAAGAACCGATATAATGGATATCATATCCAAGCTTCCGTAATTCCGGTATCAATGCTATATTTGGTGTAACATGACCGGCAGTTCCACCGCCGGTAAGGATGATTCGTTTCATATATTATGCCCCCTGAAGATAATTCTTAAGTGCCTTTGCCAATTGATCCGGACAGGATGTTGGCTTGAAGCTGCATGTTGTTCCTTCCAGTTTATCAATGACATCTTCCACCTTCATTCCCTCAACTAGGGTGCTGATACCCTTCAGGTTACCATTGCAGCCGCCTGTGAAAGAAACATTTTTAACTTTACCATCTTCCACTTCAAAATGAATGTTAGTGGAACAGGTTCCTTTTGTTTTATAATCCATTTTAATCTACCTCTTTTCTATTATAGTCCAAAATAACCATACACATTCTTAAATGAGTTCAAATCTAAATCAGTATACCAAAAATGAAAATAAAGGTAAACATTTGTCGTGTGATTTCACTTGAAAAATCAAAAATACCGAAACTATAATGAAACCACCCTGAATCCGGAGCGGGGTATCGGAACTGAAAACATGAAAAATTATTTGAAAAGGGGAAATGGTTATGTTTGGAACTATTTTGGAACAGAGTATTTTTTTGTATGTGATCGCAGCGACGGGAATATGTGGAATTGTAGCAAAGCTGATAATGGATGGATTTTTGAAAGGGCTGGTCAGAGGAGCAGGAAGTATGAAAAGTACAAAAAAGAAAGCACTGGTGGAGATACGAAAAAGGTACGAGGAGTTATCGTATCTTGATGTGGGTATCCGGGATACGAGATCGTTTGTCGAGAAATACATATATAAACTGAAGCTGGGCAAGAGCTATGTCAGCTCCTGGAACAGCTTCTGCAGTAACATGATGATCCTTGCTGCCGGAACAGGTCTGATCGGAACCTGGTGGGAATATCGGACAGGCAGTTCTGTATTTGCAAGTGTGCAGATCGGTATGTGGGGTATTGTTGCCTGTGGAGTTATGCAGATGGTCTACAACATATTCAATACCCGGCGGAAATGTGAGATGTTATCGGCGGAACTCGTCAGCTATATGAACAACAGTTTGGCAAATCGTCTGAAACGGGAGCAGGAAAAACAGATGGAGAGCAGTAAACAGAAAGCAGATGACAGAAGCCGGAGTGGTCTGAAACAGACGGCAGCGGCTATTATAGAGCCAAATGTGATCGATATTGATGCGGCACTGGCACAGATGGGAGAACAGAAGGACAGACGGAACGAGAAAAAGGCTGAGGCAGAACGTAGAAAGAGTCGGGAGACTGATATTAAAAAGAAGGACCTGCAGGCAGTTGCAGAGACAGAGCCGGAAAATAAAGATGGACGGTTGGCCGGCGACGGACAGAAGGATGCACCGGAAAAGAAGCTTGGTACATCCGGAATGAAAATGCAGGAAATGGATTCGACACGGGAAAGAATCACGGCAAAATCGAAAAAAGCGATGCGGGCAGAACACCGCAGATCAGAGAAAAGCCGGCGGCAGCCGGCAGCCGAAGGGCAGCAGCCTCTGAAACAGACCGCAAAGGAAGATGACCGGGAGATAACGGAGGAACAGATCGCGGCGTGTGATGCATTATTTGACAAGCTGCTGCAGGGAATCAGTACAACCTGACAGGTATAGGTATAAACAGCGGAAGAAACAGCATATATTATATCCAAAATAACAATTGGAAGTGGTTACAGTCAAAAAACTGTATGTAGTTTCGGGAATTATGATGTGTCTGTTTCTGACAGGCTGTGCCGGAATGGCGAAGAGCAAAACGAGGAAAAACGGAAATGTGGCAACACCGGGAGACTGTCAGATGCAGAATGAGGGAAATCGGACGGCTGATGGTTCCGGTGGACAAAATGGCAGTCCGGACGGACGAAAAGGGGGAAATGATAATGGAAGTGTAGAAGACCGGACAGAAGCGGCGACGGAGGATATGACGCTGCTTCGTGATTATGATGCAGTCAGTAATAAGAAGTTTTCATGGTACATTGTACGGGATAAAAATCATGGGATCAGTGACTGCGATCACAGTTTTTCGATCGAACAGTATGATGCATATTATGTGGATCAGGATGCCGGAGATGACAAGGTTATATATCTGACCTTTGACTGCGGTTATGAGAACGGATATACAGAACAGATGCTGGACACGTTAAAGAAGCATAATGCAAAAGCTTGTTTTTTCGTCACACAGACGTATATCAGGGATAATGTGGAGCTGGTAAAAAGAATGAAAGAGGAGGGCCACCAGGTTGGCAACCATACAGTTACCCATCCTTCCATGCCCGGTATCAGTGTGGAAAAACAGAAGGAAGAATTGCAGACCTGTGCTGATTATATGAAAGAGGCCACGGGTTACCGGATGGATCCATATTTCAGACCGCCGAGCGGTGAGTACAGTGAAAGGGTGCTCCAACTGGCAAAGGATATGGGGTATAAGACCATTTTCTGGAGCATGGCATATTTGGATTATGATGTAAATAATCAGCCGGGGAAAGATTATGTGATCGAGCATTTTGATAAATATTATCATAATGGCGCAATTCCGCTCATGCATAATGTGTCGGAGTCAAATGCGCAGGCGTTAGATACGGTGTTGTCAAATTTAACAGAACTTGGTTACAGATTTGTATCACTTGATGAAATGTTCGAAAAATAGTTGATTATGGGGTTTCCTTTTGCTACAATTATCCATAGCTTTGAAAAATCATATAAGCAAGGAGAGATAATAAAATGGCAAAGACAGTAAGTTTCGATTTTAAGAATGTTGCTGGTATGGCTTCCGCTGAGGATATCGCAGCTATTAAGGAAGAAGTTGTTGCAGCAAAATCAACACTTGTAAACAAGACCGGTGAAGGAAATGATTTCCTTGGATGGATCAATCTTCCGGTTGATTATGATAAGGAAGAGTTCGCAAGAATCAAGAAAGCGGCTGCTAAGATCCAGTCAGATTCAGATGTTCTGGTAGTTATCGGTATCGGCGGTTCTTACCTTGGCGCAAGAGCAGCGATCGAAGCTTTAAGACACAGCTTTTATAATTCAGTAGATAAAGAGATTCGTAAAACCCCTGAGATCTATTATGCAGGAAGTAATATCAGCAGTACCTATATGGCACACCTGTTACAGGTGATTGGAGACAGAGATTTCTCTATCAACATCATTTCCAAGTCAGGTACAACTACAGAGCCTGGTATTGCATCCAGAATTTTCAAGAAGAAATTAATTGAGAAATATGGTAAAGAAGAAGCAGCTAAGAGAATCTATGCTACAACAGATAAGGCAAAGGGAGCATTGAAGACACTTGCTACAGAAGAAGGATATGAGACATTCGTGGTACCTGATGATGTAGGTGGACGTTTCTCAGTTCTGACAGCAGTAGGTCTTCTTCCGATCGCAGTAAGCGGTGCAGATATTGATAAGCTCATGGAAGGTGCTGCATCAGCAAGAAAAGACTGCCTTGCAGAGAACTTTGACGATAGCGATGCTATGAAGTATGCAGCAGTTCGTAATATCCTGTACAGAAAGGGCAAGTCCATCGAGATCCTTGCCAACTTTGAGCCGGCATTACATTTCGTAGCAGAATGGTGGAAGCAGTTATACGGCGAGAGCGAAGGAAAAGACGGTAAGGGATTATTCCCGACAGCAACTGACTTTACAACAGACCTTCATTCATTAGGACAGTTTATCCAGCAGGGTTCACAGAACCATTTCGAGACAGTAATCAATGTGTTACATCCAACATGTGAGATCGTAATGGAAGAAGAGGATTGTGATCTTGATGGTCTGAACTACCTTGCAGGCAAGACAGTAGATTTTGCAAATAAGAGTGCTATGAACGGAACAATTCTTGCACATGTTGATGGCGGAATTCCAATCATCCAGATCAATATTGACAAGATCGATGAGTTCACATTAGGTGAGCTGTTCTACACATTTGAGTTTGCATGTGGTATCAGCGGATACACTCTTGGAGTAAATCCATTTAACCAGCCAGGTGTAGAAAGCTATAAGAAGAACATGTTCGCATTACTTGGTAAGCCTGGTAATGAGGAACTTGGTAAGGAGCTTCTTTCCAGAATTAATGGTTAATAATTTAGATAGAAAATGATGATAAGCCGGCGGCATACGCATGAAAACGCGGATGCCGCCGGTTTTCGATAATGTTCGAAAGGTTTATTTGTAATTATATGAAGATGGTATTTTATATAAAACAGGTATTGAAAATGGCGATGCAGCAGATTTATCTGCCGCTGCTCTATAAACGGTATGCCGGAAAGCCGGTTGAAAAGGGGCTGGTGATCTTCGCCGATGCACATCATGAGGAACTGCCTTTTTCTATGAAAAAAATGTATGAAACACTGCAATGGGATCCGGAGTATAAGAACGAAACTTGGGTCACCGATTTTGGAAAGATGGGATATGGCAGTCTGTTAAAGTGGCTGAGGCAGTTTATGAAGCGGTATGCTGTCGCAGAATATGTATTTATCTGTGATAATTTTCTTCCTGTATCGGCCTGTGAGAAACGGCCGGAGACAAAGGTGGTACAGCTCTGGCATTCCGGCGGACTGCTTAAGAAAAGCGGATATGACACGACGGAAGATATTCCGAAGATGTATAAAGGCGATTCGGTTTACAAAAACTATGATCTGCTGACAGTCAGCGCACCGTGTTGTGTCCCGGTATTTACAAAGACAATGCGGCTTGCTTCGGGAGTTGTACAGGCGACCGGGATCAGTCGGTCGGACTATTATTATGATGATGTGTGGAATCAGGCAAACCATGAGGAATTTTATCGGAAATATCCGGAAGCAAAAGGGAAAAAAGTAATTCTCTGGGCTCCTACATTCCGGGGGAATGCGGCTATGCCGACACTCTGTGGAATGGAAGAGATACAGAGAGTTATGAAAGAAACAGAAGATCGTTATTACTGGGTGATCAAGCTGCATCCACATCTGGAAGAAAAGGGAATGAAGTCGAATTGCGATCTGCCGTCCGAGAAAATATTTGCGGTTGCAGATCTGCTCATCACAGATTATTCTTCGATATTATTTGACTATATGGCATATAAGAAGCCGTTTTTATTTTTTGCACCGGACTTTGATTCGTTTGACCATGCCAGAGGCTTCTATGTTCCATATGATTCCTTCCCGTGTAAGGTGGTTACGGATGGAGCGGAGCTTCCTGCGGCAATCGAGTATGAACTGTCCGAGCGGGATCCTGCCGAGATCGAAAAGTGCTTTGCTTATCATATGTCGATGTGTGATGGTAAGGCAACGGAGAGAATATTGAAAACGATAAAACAAATAACACACAATGCATCAAGTCAAATATAAGTTGAATTTTTCTTGATTTCGTTATAAAATTAATGTATCTATGCAGAATGGGGAAAGTCTATATAGCATTCTGTATCGCACAATTGCGGCAAAGAAGTGAAAAATTTAAAATAAACAGAAAAAAGGAGAAACAGTAGATGAATATAGCAATTATTTTTGCAGGCGGCAGTGGAGTAAGAATGGGAGCGGGAATTCCAAAGCAGTTCCTTGAGATCAACGGAAAACCAATCCTGGTTCATACATTACAGTTATTCCAGTATCATGATCAGATCGATGCGATCTACATCTCGGTTCTCGAGGATTATATTCCTTATGTAGAAGATCTGGCAGAAGAGTATCATCTGACAAAGGTAAAACATGTATTGGCCGGTGGAGCAACTTCTCAGGATTCTATTTACAATGCACTTAAAATGGCAGAGTCTGAATGCCCGGAGGATTCTATTGTTCTGATCCATGATGGTGTTCGACCATATGTTTCATATGATGTTATTTCCAACAATATAGAGAGCGTTAAAAAGTACGGTAATGCGATCACATCGACTGCCTGCTATGAGACGATCATGATCAGTGAAAATGGTGTCGAGATCGATTCGGTACCACCTAGAAAAGACACATATTCAGCACAGGCACCGCAGTCCTTCTACCTGAAGGATATCATTGCCGCTCATGATGTTGTCCGTGCAACTCCAACCGGATATGAAGGAATGGTTGATGCATGTACCATTATCAGAAGTCAGAATATTGTGGCACATATTGTTGAAGGCAACAGAGGAAATATCAAGGTTACGACACCGGAAGATGTATATATGTTCCGTGCGTTGTTACAGTATAAAGAAAATGAACAGGCTTTCGGACTTGGCATCACGAATAAGATTGATACAAGAATGAGCCAGTATAAGAAGAAAAGCGAGAAATAGAAATGAATAAAAAATACAATGGAGCCCTCGACTTCTGGAAATTTGTGTTTTGCCTGGTGATACTTGTATTCCATGTAGGTGAGGTATATGGCGGCAAGCATGGATATCTGTTGGAATGGGGACGATATGCGGTTGAGATGTTCTTTATCGTATCCGGATATTTCATGTGTGTGTCAGCTGCAAAAGCAGAAGAACGGCATACAGGTATTTCTCTCGGAAAAGAGACATTCGGCTTTGCCCTTCATAAGATCCGACGGATCTTACCGGCATATTTGTATTGCTATGCACTGGGGCTTTGTGTATGGTTTGTGGAAGTTGGCCGATATGTATATCTAAAGGAAGGAATTATCGGATTATTTATTGCGATTGTGAAGATGATTCCGAACTTTTTACTGCTGTCCATGTCAGGCGTGCAGGGAACTCAGGTTGTGATGATCACTTGGTATATTTCGGCTATGCTTATCGCCATGCTGGTGATCTATCCATTATTACGAAAGTATAAGGACACTTATACACTGATCATTGCTCCTGTTACCGCGCTTTTGATATCAGGATATTTTTATAATACTGTCGGATATAATGGCTTTACGAAGTTTGAAGGTGTTATCACGCATGGCATCTTGCGTGCCTTTGTAGGCTTGAATATAGGATGTCTGGTATATATGTTTGCAGAATATCTGAAGAAGAAAGAATTTCGTCCGTCAGTAAAACGGCTTCTCGGAATCGCAGAGCTTCTGCTGTATCTGCTTGCGATCTTTATGATGCATGAAGGTGGAAAGACCTGTGTATTTTATAATAACATTTTGCTGTTGTTTGCGATATCGATCACTGCCAGTAAGCAGTCGGCAATATCAGGTGTTTTTGATAATAAAGTAAGTAAATTCCTGGGAGAGATGAGCTTGTTTATCTATCTTTGCCAGAGCCCGGCGCGGGCAACTGTCCGTTATATCTTCCCGGATGTATCGTATTGGACAGGATTTGCATACATTGTAGGTCTGACATTTGTTTCTGTGGCATTCGGTATGATCCTGATCCATTGGATCGCACGGATGAACAGACAGAAAACACAACTAAAATAAACAGGATACAGATTATCCGGAAAGGACAGATTCGTCATGAACGAAAATAAACATACAAATAAAAGACATGATTTTTATACACAGATGCCGCTCTATATGATTGCATTGTTTGTGGTGTTTGATATCTGGATGTTTACGATCAGTGTGGCAGCAGGTGTGGTAGGTATCATTATTACTGCTGTTTATGCGGCTATGACTATCGTCCTTTATATATCTTCACGTGTATCAAGTGACGCATTATTTGCAAATCAGGCGATGGAAAATGGTAGAGTTCAGAAGGATCTGATCCGGGAATTCCCTATACCATACGCTATCTTAGACAAGACGGGAAGACTTGCATGGGTAAATGATGAATTTGCACATATCACGAATACAAGTAAGCGTAAGCTGATGCGGCTTACAGCTATGCAGGTGTTTGAGGGCTTAACACATGAGATGATACCGGCTGAGGGTGAAGATACGGTTCATGCAGATATCGAATATAATGAAAGAGAATATAAAGTAGAGATCAAGCGTGTCAGGGTAAATCCGAATGGCCCGGTAGATGCGGTTGCTGAACCGGAAGCACCGGAAAGTGCAGAAGCACTGGAGATCGTACTACAGGATACAGGTTTACAGGAGGAGAATAAAAAGACACGTACCTCGAAGAGAAAGAAACATACAGACGGTGTTACCACATTTATTGCCATGTATCTGTTTGATATGACGGAGCAGAACAAACTGGCGAAGGAGAATGAGGAGCAGAAGCTGGTTACCGGTCTGATATATATCGATAATTATGATGAGATATTCGATGATCTGGAGGAAGTCCGTCATTCACTGTTAGTTGCACTTGTAGATCGAAAGATCAATAAATATATGGCAAATGTAGATGCGATTGTACGTTCCTTTGAAAAGGATAAGTATATGTTCGTTATGCCGAAGAAATATCTTCCGCAGCTTCAGGAGAATAAATTTGCATTGCTGGATGAGGTAAAGGCGATCAATATCGGAAATGATCTGCCACTTACGTTATCTATAAGTCTTGGAACGGAATATTCCAGCTTTCTGGCTGATTTTGAAGCGGCTCGTTCCGCAATGGAACTTGCACTCGGACGTGGTGGGGATCAGGTTGTCCTGAAATCCAATGATAAGATTACTTATTATGGTGGAAGAAGTCAGGGTACAGAGAAATCTACCCGTGTAAAAGCTCGTGTTAAGACACTGGCATTTAAGGAGCTGTTAGAGACAAAAGAAAAGGTGATCATCATGGCACACAAGGATCCGGATATGGATGCATTCGGATCTGCAATCGGTGTGTATCGTATGGTGAATTCTATGAATAAAGAGGCACATATCGTTATCAATGAAGTGTCATCGGCGATCAGTCCGATCTATGGCAATTTTACAGCAAACAGTATGTATGGTGATGACATGATCATCAACAATGAACAGGCGATCGAGATGATAAATGCGGATACGATGCTGGTAGTCGTAGATGTGAATAATCCGAGTCTGACTGAGTGTGAGGAGCTTATTTCCTATGCAAAGACGGTGGTTGTGTTCGATCATCACAGACAGACAAAGGATGTGATCGCGAATGCGACCCTTTCCTATGTAGAACCATTTGCTTCGTCAGCGTGCGAAATGATCGCGGAGATGTTACAGTACATGGATGAGAAGATCAAGCTTCGTCCGTCTGAGGCAGATGCGATGTATGCAGGTATTCTGATCGATACAGATAACTTCCTGACAAAGACAGGTGTTCGTACATTTGAGGCTGCTGCTTATTTGAGAAGAAGCGGCGCGGATGTTATGCGTGTCAGAAAGATGTTCAGAAGCGATATTGACACATACAGACAAAAAGCAGATGGCGTCAGAAACGCAGAGATGGTCCTTGGGATGTTTGCAGTATCGGTATTTGAGCCGAAAGAAGGACCTGAATCACCGACTGTACTGACAGCCAAGGTGGCAAATGAGATGTTGAATATTGCAGGTGTACGTGCTTCCTTTGTAATCGCACAGTTGGGAGAAAATGTAAAGATATCTGCCCGCTCTATCGATGATGTGAATGTCCAGATCATTATGGAGCGTATGGGTGGAGGCGGACATGCGAATATCGCGGCCGCGCAGTTTAAGAATACGACAAAGGAAAAAGTAAAGAAACAGCTTGTTAACCTGCTTGAGGAGATGTACAAGGAAGGAGATATTTGATATGAAGGTTATATTACTGGAGGATGTAAAGAGTCTTGGGAAAAAAGGTGAGCTGGTAAATGTCAGTGACGGACATGCCAGAAATTATATTATACCGAGAAAACTTGGGCTTGAGGCAACACCAAAGAATCTGAATGATTATAAATTAAAGAAGGCACATGAAGAAAAAGTTGCGGCAGAGAATCTTGCAGCAGCCAGGGCTCTCGCAGCAGAGCTTGAAAAGGCATCTGTAACAGTCGGCATAAAGGTCGGCGAAGGCGGTAGGGCATTTGGCTCTGTATCGTCAAAGGAGATCTCGGATGCGATCAAGAGCCAGTTACATTATGATATTGATAAGAAGAAAATCGTGCTGAAGGATGCGATCAAAGCGATGGGATCATTTACTGTAAAGATCAAGCTGCATCCACAGGTACAGGCAGAGCTTACAGTAAAGGTAGAAGAGGCTGACTAATGGAAGATGCATTTATCAGGAAAAAACAACCATATAACCTGGATGCAGAACAGTCGGTTATCGGCTCTATGATCATGGATCGTGATGCCATAGTAGATGTGTCGGATATACTGACAAAGGATGACTTTTACAGTGCGCAGAATGCGATCCTGTATGAGAATATGATCGAGCTGTTTAAGGAAGGAATGGCAGTCGATCTGATCACGCTGAACAACAGGCTTCGGGAGAAGAATGTTCCGGAGGATGTTGCCGGTATGAGCTACATAGCTGATATCATAGCCGCAGTTCCGACATCGGCAAATGCGAAGTATTATGCGAAGATTGTAGCGGATAAGGCAGTGCTTCGCCGTATGATCAAGATGTGTGAGGATGTCGAAAAGGACTGTTATCTTGACACGGACGATGTAGACGGATTACTTGAAACGGCAGAGAGCGGGATTTACAAGATCGTTCAGCAGAGAAACGGCGCAAATGATTTTGCACCGATCGATTCGATCGTACTTGATGTAATCGATCAGATCGAGGCGGCATCCAGACAGAATACACGAGTTACCGGTGTGCCGACCGGATTCATCGATCTGGATAATATGCTAACGGGTCTGCATGGATCGGAATTGATTCTGGTAGCAGCACGTCCTGCTATGGGTAAGACAGCATTTGTACTTAATATTGCACACCATGTAGCTGTAAAAAAGAGGATCCCTGTTGCTATTTTTAGTCTGGAAATGTCAAAGGAGCAGCTGGTAACACGTATGATCGCCCTTGATTCTCTGGTAAATTCCCAGAAGATCCAGACCGGACAGCTGGTGGACGATGAATGGGATAAGATCATGGAGAGTACGGAGGTAATCGCGGATGCGCCGATCTTCGTAGATGATAATTCGGCGATCACTGTAGCCGATCTTCGTTCGAAGTGTAGAAAATTAAAACAGAACAATGATCTGGGACTTATCATCATCGACTACTTACAGCTGATGAGTACGAATAAGCATGTAGAATCCAGACAGCAGTTCATTTCAGATACATCGCGAGCGTTAAAGGTGCTTGCAAGAGAGCTTAATGTTCCTGTTATTGCGTTGTCGCAGTTGAACCGTGCGGTTGACTCCAGACCGGATCACAAGCCGGTACTTGCCGATCTGCGAGAGTCCGGTGCGATCGAGCAGGATTCGGACGTTGTAATGTTCATTTACCGTGATGATTATTACAATCCGGATACCGAGAAGAAGGGTATTGCAGAGATTATTATAGCAAAACAGAGAAAGGGCGCGACCGGATCGGTTGATCTTGTATGGATGCAGGATTACACGAAGTTTGCAAACAAAGAGCGCCCGCAGATGTAAGCCGCATATGACCAGATATTGATACAAAATGTATAAATATAAATTGAGAAAGAAAGTCCGGACAGATCGGATGATTAGAGGAGAAAATTAAAATGGTAGTAGAACCAAGAGTAAAAGATTATATCTGTACCACCGCTCACCCGGTTGGATGCGCAGAGAATATTAAGAATCAGATCAAATATGTAAAGGCACAGCCAAAGGTTGACGGACCGAAGAAGGTACTGGTGATCGGAGCATCTACCGGATATGGACTTGCTTCCAGGATCGCGGTTGCATTTGGTTATGGCGCAGATACACTTGGTGTAATGTTCGAGAAAGAGTCAAATGGAAGAAGAACCGCAACCGCAGGCTTCTATAACACAAGAGCATTTGAAGAAGAAGCAAAGAAAGATGGCTTATATGCTAAATCCATCAACGGAGATGCATTCTCATTGGAGATCAAACAGCAGGTGATCGACACAATCAAAGCGGATATGGGAAAAGTTGATATGGTTATTTACAGCCTTGCAGCACCGAGACGTGTAACACCGGATGGACACAAGTATACTTCTGTTCTTAAGACAGTCGGAGAAGAATATACAAATAAGACTCTGGTTCTAAAAGACAATACAGTTACAATGGCACATATTCCTGCTGCAACAGAGGAAGAGATCGAGAACACTATCAAAGTTATGGGCGGCGAGGACTGGATCGACTGGATGCAGGCATTATCAGATGCAGGTGTTCTGGCAGATCATGTAACAACAGTTGCATATTCATATATAGGACCAAAGATCACATTCCCGATCTATGCCGAGGGTTCGATCGGTATGGCAAAGAAGGATCTGTATAAGTCGAGCGACATTATTAATGAGAAGTTCGCAAATGTATCATCATATATAGCAATCAACAAGGCACTTGTTACACAGTCCAGTGCAGCAATTCCTGTTGTTCCGCTTTATATTACCCTGCTCTATAAGCAGATGAAAGCAAAGGGTGTTCATGAGGGCTGTATCGAGCAGATGGCAAGACTTTTCCTTGATAAGATGGCCGGTGAAGTTGAGACAGACGAAAACGGATTTGTCCGTATGGACGACTGGGAAATGGCAGATGATATTCAGGAAGCAGTTGCTAAGAACTGGGATGCCGTAACCAGTGAGAACGTTAAGGAACTTGCCGATATCGATGGATATTGGGATGAATTCTATAAGATGTTCGGATTTAAGATCGATGGCGTTGATTACAGCGCAGATGTAGATATTATGTAATAAATAATATGAGGTTGTTATGAAGCAGACAGGGCAGACATGGAATAAAAAACAGATATTATGGGCAGTTATTTTGGGACTGGCTCTATGCTTTGTTTTTGCATTGGTGTATAAAGCACAGCTTGCAGATAAATTTACAAAGCCGGTATTTTCTACACTTAAGATAGAACATAAAGATAACGGACAGGTAGAAATGTCCGCAAATAATCCTGTTATTGTAGAAGCCTTTGAATGTACAGTGCCTGATCTTCAGGTATTATATGTTGAAACGGTTGGTGTGATATCAAATCCGGATGCAATGCTTCATATCACAGTCTCTGATGCAGATACGGGAAAGATTTATTATGAGAAAGACCGGCCGGCAAAAGGGGCTGCAAAGAAAAATAAGAAAAAAAGGATCCGCGTAGGAATATGGGATGATCCGGTATTTAAAGAGTCTGAGGGAAAACGGCTTGTGCTTACGATGGAGCTTCAGAATCCGGGTGATACTGTATTCTATGTGAATGCAGATCAAAAGCCGGGACTTGTTGCTATGTTTGGAGGAGATCCGGCAAATAAGACGAATGTCATATCGGGAATGAAATATGCAAGCTGCTGGAAACTTCGCAGTATGTATACAGTATTGTGCCTTGCACTTTTGATATTTTTTGAACTCATGTATATGCTTATCGTTGTTAAGAAGCTTCCGGTATCGAAGTTCTATATTCCGATGGCGCTGCTACTTGGAATGATCATGAATGTGGTGATCGCGCCGCATGGTGTACCGGATGAACCATGGCATATAGATACGGCATATAAGTATTCGAATAAGATAATGTTTGCAGGTAACACGGGCATTGAGGGAACAATATATAAGCGTACCTGTGATGTAAAAATGGAGGATATGCTTGCAAATGGAGTAGAGAGTAATTCCTATTACCAGCTGGCACATCATACATTTGAAAGACCGGATGATCAGGAGCTGATAGCAGTTCCGTATGTAGATTCCAGTAATATTGTACCGGGTATTTTCTTTATACCGATGGCATTTGGAATTACGATCGGACGACTGCTTGGACTTTCAACCATGCTAATGTTATTGATCGGAAGATTTATGAACCTGTTGGTATTTGTATTATTGACAGGATTCGCCATACGGATACTTCCGGTTGGGAAGAATATGCTTGCTGCGCTTGGTTTTCTTCCGATCGCGCTTCAACAGGGGGCATCTGCGTCCTATGACGCAATGATAAATGGAATTATATATGTATTTATCGCCTTATGCATGAGTCTTTCGTTGGAGAAAACATATAAGAAGTGGCAGGTAGTCCTGTTGGTGCTTTGTGGTATCCTGACCGCTGTCGTAAAAGGCGGTGTATATCTTCCGTTATTATTGCTGGTATTTTTGTTGATACATGCAAAAAGGAAGGAACATTCTCTGAAAGTAATGCCGAAGCACAAAAAGGGAATACTTATAACAGCAGTGATTTGCGGAATTATAATTGTTTTCTGCGGGGCATTATATTATTATTTTCCGGTTATAAAACAGCTGTTTGCGGGACAGGATACAGCTGTAACAGAGGATACATTATATTCACTCGGATATCTGCTCCGTCATCCGCTTAATGTTGTTTATCTGTATTGGAATACATTGATTAACGGAGGAGAAACGCTGTTGCGTGGATTCTTTGGCGGCCTTTTATCATGGCTTGATATAAAGATCAGTTGGGTATTGCTGTTGGTGTTGGTATTCAGTCTGGTATTGTTTGCAAATGTTGAGGGTGATAAATATTGCGGAAATAAAAAGGAACGCATATATATGTTTGCGGTATTCCTGATATCGCTTGTATTGATCCTGCTGTCGATGCTGGTTGCATTTACATCGATATCATCAAGTAAGATCAGTGGCGTACAGGGAAGGTATTTTCTGTGTATTGCTCCGTTACTTTATTTGGCAACCACGACATCACTCGTTAATGTAAGTGAGGAGAAGTGCAGGAAGGTCTGGATGACTGTGATAGCGACTGAGATATTGATCGTATTGCAGATTGTCGTCGGAGCAATGTAGGCTGGAGAAACTGCCCGGATATAAAAATGGCGAGATAAATGGAGAAGAAAAATGGCTGAAAAGAAGCATACATTTGTTATATGTGCATATAAGGAAAGTCCATATCTGGAAGCGTGCATCCGGTCTTTGAAGAAGCAGACGGTTGCAAGTGCCATTTGTCTGGCAACATCAACGCCAAGTGATTATTTAAAAAATATATGTGAAAAATATGATATAGCCTATTATATCCGTGATGGAAGATCTAATATCGCGGATGATTGGAATTTTGCTCTATCTGTGGCAGATACAGAATATGTAACGATCGCACATCAGGATGATATCTATGAGGCTGCGTATACAGAGGAGATATTGAAGATAGCGGATCAGAAAGATACAGAAGCAAGAAAAACGCTCTTATTATTTTCTGATTACAGAGAGCTGATAGATGACAGAAAGTATTCGGATCGTAAGAATCTGAAGATAAAAAGGATTCTGCTTGGTCCGTTAAAAAATGAAAAGAAGCAGGGGCGCAGATGGAGGAAACGGGCTGTGCTCAGATTTGGAAATGCAATCTGTTGTCCGGCTGTCACATATCATAAAACAGTTATATGTGAATATCTGAGACAGGAAAAAAGAGTAGATTTATTTCTGAAACATTTCCGAAGCAATCTGGACTGGCAGACCTGGGAATGGCTGAGCAGGAAAGAAGGAGAATTCGTATATATTCCCGAATGTTTGATGGCACATCGTATTCATGAGGATAGTGAAACGAGTGCAACGATCCGGGATCATGAGAGAGGGCAGGAGGATTTTGAGGTGTTTTGTAAGTTCTGGCCGAAGTGGATCGCACGGATCCTGGCAGGGGCTTATGGTACAAGCGAGAAGGGAAATGAAATATAGTCTGTAAGACTGTTTCACAGAAGAATGGAGATCTGTATATGAAGTTACTGATGGTTATACCTGCGTATAATGAGGAAGATAATATCGTGGGTGTGGTAAATACAATTAAAGAGAAATATCCGGAATATGATTATATAGTGGTAAATGACGGATCGACGGATCATACTTCCAGAAGATGCCACAAGCATGGATTTGAGATCATAGATCTTCCGGTGAATCTGGGACTTGCCGGTGCTTTCCAGACGGGACTGAAATATGCATATTATAAAAACTATGACTGTGTATTACAGTTTGATGCGGACGGACAACATAAGCCGGAATATATCGAGGCTATGCTTGAGAAAATGGAACAGGGATATGATATTGTAATTGGTTCGCGTTTTGTGACGAAAAAGAAAGAAAAAAGCATGAGAATGCTTGGTTCACGACTGCTTACATCAGCGATTCGTCTGACCACCGGAAAACGGATATCAGATCCAACCTCTGGGATGCGTATGTTTAATAAAGCAATGGTAAAGGAATTTGCAGTCAACATGAATTATGGACCGGAACCGGATACGATTTCTTATCTGTTAAAGCAGGGAGCGAGCATCGCAGAGGTGCAGGTGGAAATGGATGAAAGAACTGCCGGAAAAAGTTATCTGAATTTTTCCAGATCAGCAATGTATATGTTCCGTATGCTGATATCAATCCTGCTGATCCAGAGCTTTCGTAAAAGAGACAGTAAGCATATCATTATGAAAAGAGGGGTATAAGCAGCTATGTCTATAATGTTAAGAGTATTACTGATTGCAATGTCGGTGATCAGTTCGTTTTATGTAATATGGAGAATCCGTAATTCCAAGATGCAGATTGAATATGCATTGTTTTGGATCATTATGGCAGTTCTGATGATCATTATGTCTGTATTTCCACAGATTGTATACTGGATCACCGGAAAGATGGGCATGATGTCGCCGGCAAATGTGGTGTACCTCTTTATTATAGCAATACTATTGATCAAAACATTTATGATGACGATAGAACTATCCAGTCTGGAGAATAAATTCAAGGATCTGACGCAGCAGATCGCAATTAATGAGAAGCAGGCAGCGGATGAAAAGAAAGAAACTATTGGGGACAAAAATGGAACAGATTAATGTCTTGGTATCGACATATAATGGAGAAAAATATATAGAGGAACAGTTAAAAAGTATAGATTGTCAGACATATTCGAATGTTCATGTTTACGTTCGTGATGATGGATCGACGGATCATACAGTTGAATTAGTGAATCGATATATTCGGGAAAATGAACTTAGTGATAAATATACAGTTGCAACAGGAGAGAATATCGGATTTTCGAAAAGCTTTCATTTATTAATGCAGATGGCAGATTCAGGGGAGTATTGGGCATTTTGTGATCAGGATGATGTCTGGTATCCGAATAAGTTGTCAAATGCAGTGAAATGGATGCAAACACAGAAAAACGATATTCCTTTGTTATATCAGAGCAAAATTGCAATTGGAAATAGTGATCTGTCAGAAATAGTTCCCTATAAATATGAAAACTATAATTATAATTTTCAGAAAGCTTTTACATCTAATATTTTTTTTGGATTTGCCATGGTGATTAACCGGGAATTATATGATCGACTTATACGTGCAGATTTTGATCAGATAAAATATCATGATTGGTTTGCGGCGATCATAGTATCTGCTTTTGGAAAATATGTATTTTCGGAAGAAATAGAAGCTGTTCACAGGCAGCATGAAAATAATGCGTCTCCATTATATTTTTTTAAAAAAATTCCCGATGGGATTCGGTTGCTTCGAGGAGATAATTTTTATACAAGAAACGCAAGAGAATTTGATCGACTTTTTTTGTCTGAAATGGATGATGGTCAAAAAGAAATATGCACATTATTTATTAATGAAAAATATAGCTTAAAAACCGCTGTAAAAAAGACTTTTTATCCGAAAAGGTGGAATATGAGTCTAAGTGTGGAGTTTATACTGAGAGCCTTAATGTTGATTGGAAAAATATAAATATGATGGAGCAACAGATGAACAAAATAGCCGTTTTATTATCGTCATATAATGGATATGAATATATAGAAGAACAGATTGACAGTATCTGCAAACAGAAAAATGTGGATTTTACACTTTATATCAGAGATGATGGCTCAGAGAAAGAATTTGTAGAGTTACTTTGTGGACTTCAAAAAAAGTATGATTTTAAATTATTAAAGGAGAAAAATATTGGATTTTTAAAAAGCTTTATGGAGTTGCTTGCTGCTGTTGACGATGCGGATCTATATGCTTTTTCAGATCAGGATGATATTTGGTCAGAATCAAAACTGGAAATAGCAGAACAGTGGTTTCAAAAGCAGAATTCATATGATTCGATCCCACTTTTGTATCATAGTGCATATGATCTTGTAGAAAGGGGAAAAAAGGTAGGGCATTTTTATTTTCCTGATGCAGGATATGATTTTCGAAGAAGTATTACTGAAAACCATTTTTCCGGTTTCTCAATGGTTATTAACCGAAAAATGCGTGAAATGATGCTGCAGGGTGATCGTGACCAGATCGGATATCATGACTGGTGGGCAGCAATGATTGCACAGGCATTTGGAAAGTCATTTTCTGATGTTAAGACAGAAGCAGAGCACCGGGTGCACGGCGATAATGTGACAACATTTAATATAAAGACAAGATTAAAATGGTTGAAAAAGAATTTATGCGAAACTTCAGAGATAAAGAAACGGTCATGTGAATTTGAACGTTGCTTTAAAAATATGATGTCAGATAAAGATATACGGACATTGGCAATGTTCACACAGGAAAAGTATTCACTCAGGCAGTCATTAAAAAAGGCATTTTATCCTAAACGCTGGAGACCGGCAATATCCTCAGAGATCACAATTCGCCTTTTGATGTTGTTAGGCAGGGTGTGATTATTGCCTTATAAAAGTGATTGTGATAAAATGTGGCTGATATTGTAGAAAAATGTACTTAAATGTATAAGAATAAATGTAGATGAAGAAAGGAGTTGCACTAATTATTAAAGTAGTGTGGTAAAGGTTATGAAAGTAGCGGTAACAGGAGCGGGAGGATATATTGGTAGATTTGTTGTAAAAACGTTGGTAGATCAGGGACATGAGGTTGTTGCAATTGATTTTGTACATCAGGGAATTGATGAAAGAGCAAAGATTTGTGATGTGAATATTTTTTCAGGAGAGCCTGATGTATATGAGAAGATGGGCTGCCCTGACAGCGTAATTCATCTGGCGTGGAAGGATGGATTTGTACACAATTCTAATGCTCATATGGACAATCTTTCTTCTCATTATAAGTTCCTTCGTAATTTAGTTGATGCCGGATGCAAGAATATTAGCGTGATGGGTACGATGCATGAAATAGGATTTTACGAGGGAAAAATTGATGAAAATACTCCATGCAATCCATTGTCCCAGTATGGAATTGCAAAAAACGCATTGCGACAGGCACTTCTTACTTATACAAAAGATAAAGATGTAAATATATTTTGGCTTAGAGCATATTATATTCTTGGCGATGACAAAAAGAATAATTCTATATTTGCAAAGTTACTGGCTGCTGCTGAAGCCGGTAAAAAGGAATTCCCATTTACTACAGGAAAAGCAAAATATGATTTTATTCAGGTCGATGAACTTGCAAAACAGATAGTAGCTGCAAGTACACAGGATAAGTATACAGGAATTATAAATGTATGTTCCGGAAAGCCGGTATCACTTGGAGATCGGGTTGAACAGTTCATAAAGGAAAAAGGGTTAGATATATCCCTGCAGTACGGAGTCTTTCCTGAACGTCCATATGATTCAAAGATTGAATATGGAGATAATACTATTATAAGCAAAATAATGGAGAATGTTGGAGCATAATATGTTTAAAGAGATATATGATTATCGGACCATGATCGTAAGTTTGACAAAGCGGGATCTGATCGGAAGATATAAAAGGTCGGTTCTTGGTTTTTTATGGTCGTTTATCGATCCGCTGATTCAGCTGGCGGTATATACATTTTTATTTAAAATAATCTTACCGACAAATATTCCATTTTTCCATATTTGTTTATTTGTTGCATTGGTACCTTGGCTGATGATCTCATCCTGTTTAACAGGGGGATGTATGTGTGTTGCCGGTCAGCAGGATATGATAAAGAAAATATATTTTCCAAGAGAAGTGTTGCCGATAGCATTTGTTTCGGCACAGTTTATTAATATGCTACTATCATTCATTATTGTATTTGTTGTTCTTGGAGCGTCAGGATATGGTTTTTGTGGAAAAGCGTTATTGTTATTCCCTGTAGTTGTGATCATAGAATATATACTTGCATTGGGAATGACCTTGTTTTTTAGTGCCGTCACCGTATATTTTCGAGATATGCAGCAGATACTGGGAGCATTATCGCTGATTTTAATGTATGCATCTCCAATTATATATACGCTTGAACTGGTTCCTGAAAAATACAGACCATTTTATATGATAAATCCGATTACAAGAGTGATCGTTGCATACAGAGATATTTTTTATTATAAACAGGTTCCGGAATTTTCAAATATTATATTGGGATTGCTGGAAAGTATAATTGTTTTGATAATTGGACTCGTTGTGTTTAGGAAATTAAATAAGCACTTTGCGGAGGAACTGTAGTATGAACCAGGATGTTGCAATTGAAGTACAGCATATATCTAAATCTTTTAAGATTAGTTATGATAAAAGTAAAACATTAAAGGATAAAATCATATTTGCAAAGAAAGATAAATATGAAATTCATCAGGTATTGGATGATGTGAGTTTTACAATAGAAAAGGGTGAAGCAGTAGGTCTTATAGGTCATAATGGATGTGGAAAGAGCACGACTTTGAAATTATTGACCCGTATTATTTATCCTGATTCAGGAGAAATTAGTATTGATGGAAGAGTATCCAGTTTATTAGAGCTGGGAGCAGGATTTCATCCGGATATGACCGGAAGAGAAAATATATATACAAATGCTTCTATTTTTGGATTAACAAAAAAAGAGATTGATGAACGATTAGATGAGATCATAGAGTTTTCAGAATTGGAAGAATTTATTGATAATCCTGTCCGGACATATTCTTCCGGAATGTATATGCGGCTTGCATTTTCGGTTGCAATTAATGTAAATGCAGATATTTTGTTAATAGATGAAATACTTGCGGTTGGAGATTCTAATTTTCAGTTGAAATGTGCGAATAAAATGCAGGAACTGAAAAAAGAAGGGATTACGATAGTAATTGTTTCGCATTCCATGGGACAGATTGAGGAATTATGTGACAGATGTATATGGCTGGATAAAGGAAAGATTGTTTCAGATGGAACCCCACAGTATGTTCATAAATTATATATGGAATTTATGGGGCAGGCCAGAGCAGAACGATCTGAAAAAGAACGCCAGTTGATGGAAGAAGCTAAAAATCTGGATTTATCGATAACAAAGGTGGAATGTAAGAATAATGCCGGGGAGCCGAGAGTTGCATTTAGTATTGATGATGATATAAATATAACATTATATTATAAAATAAAATCCCCACGGAAGGTGGCTGTTCAATTTACTGTTTTCAGATCAGATTATATGATGTGTTATGAGAGAAGAACAGATGCTGAAAAGGGAACAGTACTTCTTGAAGGAGAAGGGAAAATACAGTTAAAGTTAAGAAAAGTACAGCTTTTATTAGGACATTATATGATTGATTTTTCATTCTATACGGAAGAGGGACATCTTATTAATTCATTTGAACGTATTTGTCAGTTTGACGTATATGCTGATGTAGAAGAACGGGGAATGTTCCGGATGGAACACCAGTGGAAGTTTTAGCCGGATGATCATTACAGATCAGACAATAAAAATAAGGGACAGATAGGATTATTTATATGAAGAGACAGGGTATTTTTTTATTATATGATGAACAGGGATGTGTAGATGAATATATAGTTTATATGCTGCAGAGTATGAACCAGTATTTTGATAAGATTACAGTGGTCTGCAATGGGATACTTTCATCAGAAGGACGGAAAAAATTAGAATCCATTGACAGGATCCAGGTGTTTGTCCGCGAAAATAAAGGATTTGATGTTTGGGCATATAAGGAAGCCATGGAACACATCGGATGGGAAGAGATAAAAGATATTGATGAATTGATCATGTTTAATTATACATTGATGGGGCCGGTGTATGAACAGGATCTGGACAGAATGTTTAAAACTATGGATGCGAAGAATGTAGATTTTTGGGGCCTTACTTTATATCATGGTGTTCCATTTGATCCATGGGGGATACTTCCTGATCATAAGCTCCCTGATCATTTACAGTCGCATTTTATTGCGGTTCGTAAACATATGCTTGCAAGTGTAGAATTTGAAACATATTGGAAGACCAGACCTATGATAACCTGTTATGAAGAGGCAGTAGCTTTTCATGAGGCAATATTTACACAACATTTTTCAAATTGCGGATTTAAGTGGAAAGCATATTGTAACCCTGAGGAAAATGTGATAGCTAATCCGTATCCTCTTTTTATGGCACCGATTCAGATGGTGATGGATTATCATTGCCCATTTTTCAAAAGAAAATTATTCTTTTATCCAATGAAAGAAAAAATAGTAGATTCCAGTAGTTATATTTCCCGAGTATTTTATCAATTTATTAAGCAGGAAACACCATATGATGAAACATTGATTTTAAAGAACCTTATCCGTACTGCTCCAATGCAGGATATTGTTGACGGATTAGGATTAAATGTAATTCCTGATTCAGAATGTGAAAGAATCGCAGAAAAGATAGCTGTTGTTATTGATGAAGATTTTTACCTGCAGCATCAACCGGATATAGATGATTTAGAAACACATGCAGATCTATATTATTGGGGAAGTGAGGGAAGCTTTCATCAGAAAAAAAATTGGGAGGAAATGCATCTTCTTGAATGTACGACAGGTAATTTTGCAGAAGTATATTATGCTGTTGGAGCATTTGCTAAGGAGTATGAATATATCTGTTTTCTGGTAAATGAAGATCGAAGTTATATTGCTGAAAATCTGGACAATGGACATACAGGCTGGATCATTGAAAACAGTATTTTAGGCAAAGGCGTATCGTTAGGGAATATAGTGTCTTGTTTAAATGATAATTCAGGAATTGGTTTGGTTTATCCTCCGAATTCAAGTCAAAGTTTATATTATTCAAGACAGTATAAAGAACGTGAATTAATTTCCTGCGAGATCCAACAGATATTAGAGGACAGTGATATACATTTGAATATAGCAAAAGTCAGGGGAAGTATAGGACAATATACAGGATGTTTCTGGTGTAGAAGTCAGGTTCTGCAAAATCTGACAGAGAATGTCGATGTCAGAAAGTGGTTATTGGCACAGACAGATCCATGTTTTGTTTTTACTTCTGTTCTGAGCCTGTGTGCACAGTCAATGGGATACTATACAGCAAGATCGTATAATAAACAGTTGGCGGGTATACAGATTGATAGTAATGATGTGATGAATGATGAAATTAATGCGGCTGTACAGAATACTTCTATGAGTTTCCCTCAGATGTGTAAGAAACTGGAGTGCTTACAGAACGAACTTACTTGTATTGCAGCATATGATTATGGTCAGGGATTTGCTTCAGTTTATCAGAAGAAAGTAGCAGTAGAGTATTTGGATAATGGAAAAGGGCAAATATGCATACTGGTACCTCGAAAAGTAAAGAATATCAAGCTTATTTTTAATGAAGATATGTATGTAATATTCGATGGATTAAGATGTGAAATTGATGGTATAAGTATTATAGATAATTTTATGTATAAGGATGATAAATATTCAATATTACATGGTTCGGATTCAGCAATATACTTGAACGGAACATTGAATGAGGTAGCTTCAATAAAAATATGTTTTGATGAAATATCCTATGGTTATTTGGGACATGGTATGGATTCTATTATTGGTAATATTCAGTATAAAGAGAGACAACTTGCAGATATGCGATTATCGTTGCAGGATTACCAGAATGATCTTATAAATAAAAAAGCTGTTATTGCACTTCAGGAGCAGCGTCTTAAAGAGGTCAGAGAAGAAAATAAAAAGCTAAAGGAAGAACAGAAACAATTATATGAAATAAATGGCTATTTAACAAATGAAAGAAATGCATTAGTAGAATATCGTAATGATATCGAGAACTCTAAAACAAGAAGAATGCTTCAGAAAATTGATAAAGTGAGAGGAAAATAATGAAGATAAACAATGAGCAGGTAAAAAGATTAGGAATATATTTTTTCTATGAAAAAGAAGGAATAGTAGATTCTTATGTAAAATATTTTTTTAAGGACTATGTGAAACAGGTCACAGATATGATCGTTGTCTGTAATGGACAGCTCAATGAAGAAGGGCATAAGTTTTTTGAACAGTATACGAAATCTGTTATTGTCCGTGAGAATAAGGGCCTGGATGTTTGGGCATATAAGACAGCGATGGAATCGTTAGGATGGGAAAAATTAGTTCAGTATGATGAGATCTGTTTTGTCAATTGTACGATCATGGGTCCGGTTTATACATTGAAAGAGACTTTTGAAGCTATGTCAAAAGAGAATTTGGATTTCTGGGGAATGACCAAACATTATAAGAATGAATATGATCCATTTCATAATAATCGATATGGATATTTACCGGAGCATATCCAGTCTCATTTTATGGTATTCAGACAGTCTCTTGTAAAATCTGAAGATTTTCAGAGCTTCTGGGATGAAATGCCAATGATTAAAGGATACGAGGATTCAATTGGTAATTTCGAATCCATTTTCACAAAGCATTTTGCAGATCTTGGTTATAAATGGGATGTTTATGTTAAAACAGATGACATTTCAAATAAAACAGATTATCCATTAATGAATTATGCGAAGGAATTAATTCGTGATAAAAGATGTCCTATTTTTAAACGGAGAATGTTTTTTCAGCCATATGAGTACGAAATTTTCAACACTCTGGGACAACCCGGAAAAGAATTATATGATTATTTGAAATCAACAGGTTTATATGATGTAAATCTGATATGGGATAATATTTTAAGAACCTGTCATCAGGCAGATTTTGTAAAAAATCTTCATTTAAACTATATTCTTTCTTCATCTTCTTATGATCAGAATAAAATGGATGAGATTTTAAAGAAGAGAAAGCTTGCATTAGTCATGCACTTATATTTCCCGGACCTTGTGGAAGACTCTTTCCAGTGGGCGTCCAATGTTCCAAAGGAAACAGATGTATATATTACAACGGACACGGTGGAAAAGAAAGAAGCAATACTGAAAGTATTTAAAAATCTTCCATGTAATCATTTGGAGGTCCGTGTAATTGTAAACAGAGGAAGAGATGTCAGTAGTATATTGGTCGGCGTGAAAGACGTTATTCAGAATTATGATTATGCGTGTTTTGTACATGATAAGAAGACTGCTCAGGCGAAACCAGGCTCTGTAGGTGATTCTTTTGGTTACAAATGTTGGAATAATACATTATATAATAAAGAGTTTGTATGCAATGTATTGCAGACTTTTGAGGATAATGAGCGTTTGGGAATTTTATCTCCACCAGAACCAAATCATGGTCCGTTTTATCAGACATTAGGAAATGAATGGGGATGCAATTTTGAAAAGTCAAGAGAAGTAGCTGATAAGCTTGGCATTACAATCCCAATGTCAGAGGATAAGGAAGCACTTGCACCTTATGGTACTTTTTTCTGGTTCAGACCAACGGCATTAAAGGTTTTATTTGATCATGACTGGCAGTATGAAGAGTTCCCGGAGGAACCTAATAATTTTGATGGAACCATATTACATGCGATTGAACGGCTATATCCAATCTGTGTTCAACAGGCAGGATATTATCCTGGATTGTTAATGTCTGATCAGTATGCAGCCATAGAGGTAACAAACCTGAGATATTATGTCCGGGAATTAAATCGTGTTATGATTGACAAGGGATATATGGAATACGGATTGTTTAACATGGTTCTTCAGCGTTTGAAGCAGGGAGCAAAACAGGTTATTGCATTGGATGGACCAAGTTGCATGAAATTTGATTCGAAAATGCGAAAGATATTACCAAAATGGTTATATAAATTTTTAATTAAGATAAAACGAGCAATTTTTGGACCTCACGGATTAAAGGATCCGGATTAAGGGAGTAATACGGAAATGGGAAAAGAGAGATTATTTTATTTGGATTTTGTGAGGGCTCTGGCAGCTATCTCAATTGTAATTACACATTATAATGCTATATTTTTATATGCCAATCCGCAGATAAATAATTGTTATGTGATACATGCGTTTATTTTCAATATATATATTGGTGGATTTGGAGTATCGTTATTTTTAATTATTTCAGGTGCAGCATTAATGTATGTTTATGGTCAGGCATGTAATCTGAAAAAATTTTATTTGAAACGATTTAAAACATTGTACCCAATGTTTTGGATTGCATATATTATTGCATTCCTTGTTATATATGTATGGAAAGGGGCATGGAAATATACAACTATTCCAAAGGGAAAATTACTTCTTTCTGTAATCGGAATGGATGGTTATCTTGCAGATGTTATGCCAACATTTTATCTGGTTGGAGAATGGTTTTTGGGATTTATAGTCATATTTTATTTTGTTTTCCCATTACTCAGGTGGATGATCAATAAATGTCCGGTGGTTTTGGCCGTAATTTCGTTAGCAGTATATGTTATATTACTAAAATGGTATCCGATTCAATTTGCATCTTCTAAAAACCTGCTTGTGCGATTACCGGAGTTATTATTTGGGATGTATTTTATAAAATATATAAAGAAAGTAAAATTGCCTGTGGCAATTGTCAGCGTAGGAGTATTATTATTTAATCAGTTTTTTAAACCGGATCTGCCAACTGATTTGCAGACTACATATGTAGGAATCGCTGCATTTCTTGTATTAGTGTATATTTCACAATGGGTAAGAAGCCAGAGAATACAGGAGATATGTCAGTGGGTTAGCAAATATTCATATGCGATTTTCTTAGTACATCATATTGTAATTTATTATGTTATGATGACATTTAATTTATATGCAATTACACATGTTGAAAGTTATTTGATTTTCCTTGGATTCTGTGTCGTAATTGCAATTTTATCCAAGATACTGTTTGATGTAGATCATTACATCAATAAAGGCGTTGGTAAGTTAATTAGCAGAAAACAAAAACAATAGTAGAAGGAAAATAAAAATGAAAAAGATATTGATAACAGGTGGTGCGGGATTTATTGGCTCACACCTTGCAAATGAGTTGATAAAGAGAGGATATACAGTCAGAGTTCTTGATAACTTATCAGAACAGGTACATGGAAAAAATGCGAAGATACCAGCTGAATTAGATGAAAGAGTTGAATTCATCCTCGGGGATGTAAGAAATACAGAGGATTGGAGAAAAGCATTATCAGGAATGGATGTTGTTGTTCATCTGGCAGCTGAAACGGGTACTGGGCAGTCTATGTATGAAGTATATCATTATACTGATACGAATATAGGTGGAACTGCCAAGTTAATTGATATATTAACAAATGAAAAGCATTCAATTAAAAAAGTGTTGGTTGCATCTTCCAGAGCCATTTATGGAGAGGGAGCTTATAATTGCCTAAAACATGGAATTGTATATCCGGAATTTAGAACAGAGGAAGATCTGGAAGCAAAAGATTTTGGAATGAAGTGCCCGATATGTGGAGAAAGCGTTTCTGTTGTGGCTACAAAAGAAGATGCTCTTTTACATCCTGTAAGTGTATATGGTATTACAAAGCAGGTTCAGGAAGAATTGGTTCTTACATTGTGTAAAAATCTGGGTATACCGGCGTTGGCATATCGTTTTCAGAATGTATATGGTCCGGGACAATCTTTATCAAATCCATATACGGGTATTTTATCTATCTTTTCAACAAGAATTCGACAGGGAAAGGATATCAATATTTTTGAAGATGGTCAGGAATCACGGGATTTTGTCTATATTGATGATATAGTTGCAGCCCTTATCGCGGGAATTGAATCGGATCGCTATATGCACGAAAGTTTCAATGTAGGAACAGGCAAGATGGTAACAGTTGAAACGGTTGTAAATGAATTAATGCGGTGTTATAAAAAGACCGTTCCGGTACATATATCAGGCATGTTTCGTGTCGGCGATATCCGTAATAATTATGCAGATATGACAAAAACAGAAAAACTTTTAGGGTTTAGAACTAAAGTTGATTTTTCTGAAGGAATTGAGAAATTTGCTGATTGGGTATGCGGACAGGATATGAATCTGGATGGATATGAGCGGTCTCTTAATGAATTAAAGGAAAGAGGATTACTAAAATAGTTTTCAAATTTATAAGTTTTTAAACTTCTTAAACCTTATTAATTGGGAACTGAAGAGTGTAACAATACATAAGCGGATTCATCATAAGATGGATCCGTTTATTGTATAATAAAGATATGTAAATATTTATATTACCGGGCATCAAAACCACATGGGTTTGGGCAAAAGTTTGGTTTTTGTGTCTGAAAGGTTTGCTATACAAAAACAGGAATAAATAATATAATCTATAAGCGTCAGGGTTATGGGGGTATGTATGAAACAAATGAATAACGAGATAATTTATCCACGATCGGAAGAAGAAGTGTTGCTGATTTTAGCGACAGCAAAAAAAGAAGGCCATCTGCTAGAGATTATTTTTGATGAGTTTGTGAAGAAACCATTTTCCATGCCGGTACTTTGGGGGTGCCGGGCATATTTCTACGGGCTGAAAAAAGAAGAGCTGTCAGCACATCCGGTTCTGTATACTCATCTTGCATTGCTATCTGCTATGGATGGGGACTTGAGTCAGGCAAAAGCATATGTACAGTTTATGGGGAAGACACCGCGGCTGGTGAAAATGGATACATATGATATGATGGACATTTGTCGTATCAAAACAGAACTTGTCATGCCATATATAAGTGATGCAATGTTTTTTCGGATCGTAAGTTTTCTAATTGAAGAAGAACTGGTGCCCGTGATGGGTCTTACGCTTTCAGCATGCAGACCAAGTATACTGAATGGTTTTCGCGACTTTACAAGATATGGTAAATATCTGAAAAAAAGTAAGGACAGGATAACAGAAGCCGCATGCCGATTATATGGTGGAAGTGTTGGACAGAAAGTGCATGAGATCATGCTGGCAGAGTGGTATTATCAGAACAATAATTGTTTTGAGGCACTGATTCTTGTGACCGGAACGATTCCGTTGATCGAGCAGGAGAAGGATATGCGTTGTCTGTTTGTGGCACTTGCACTTCAGATGAAGATCCTTTTGGTAAATGGACAGACAAAAGCTGCACGTCCTTTGGTGGAAAAGATTCGGAAACGGATACAGATTACGGGATGGGATGAATTAACTTCAAGTCTGAATGCGATCGAATGTCTTGGTGCCTGTTATGATGGGCGACTACAGGATGTAGAGCGTTGGTTAGATGATATAGCACCGGATGAGAATAAGGGCATCTTTATGATGGATATGTATGCATGGATGGTTAAGGTGCGATGTTATATACAGACAGGCAAATATATGGCTGCCTATGTATTGACACACCAGCTTATTGCATTGTTGATTCCGGGCAGACGTTATATGGATTTGTGTGAATGCTATATGTTGTCAGCTATCATATATTATAAGATGAAGAATATGGAAGGCATGTGTGAGGAGCTTTCCAAGGCCATTACGCTTGCAAAAAGGTGTGGTTATATCAGACTGCTTGCGGACACAGGCAATTGTATGGTACAAATGCTGGCAATTTATCAGAAAGAATATGAAGAAGATTCCTTCATAAGTGAGATTAAGGAACTTGCATATTCGGTCGGTACTTATTTCCCTGATTATTTAAAATCTCCATATGAATATTATGAACCCCTGACTCAGATGGAAGAAAAAGTCTTTCGTTTGATGGCACAGGGCTTAAGTAATGATGATATTGCACGACAACTGGGCAAAAAGACGGGAACTGTGAAGTTCCATAGCTGTAATATCTTTCGTAAGCTGCAGGTTCCGACGCGTCAGGAGGCAGTCGAACGCGGGCGGGAGATTGGTCTGTTATAAAACAGACGCTTTAATATATAAGAGCATTTGGCTCTTTTATATAGAAAATAAAAAGGAGGAAATAAGATTGAAACAGAAAATTAAATTTGTGAAACGTTTCATGTCAGTGGTAGTGGTTGCAGTTATAGTGTTTGCAACGGTTGCAGGTATCGGTAACTTTTTTCCGAATATAAAGTCGGAAGCGGCAGCACGCCAGACGCTGTATATCTGTGATATTAAATCCGGGGGATTTAGTGCCAATTATGCAGGATATACAAGACTGTCTACTGATGGAAATGCGGGAAATGTAAACAGGGGATGTGGAAAAGGATCCAATGATTATATCTGGGTAAAGACGACCACAGATCCGGCACAGGCATATACAAGAATATGGTCTGTATGGCAGAGTGATGCAGGTACATCAAGCAGTCTTGACGGATATAGCGTTGAGAGAAAGACGGGTGACCTGAATGATGGTGTAGGTTCAAAGTCCGGTTATATCTACGTCTATGCAACAAAGGACAGAAATGCAGGAGATCCAATCTCATCACTTGGTATCTGGAATACCGATGATAGAAAGCTGCAGTATGCCGGAGGAAACTCAGGAAGCGGTCTTACAAGTGAATATCAGCAGGAGGTTGACAGCAACTGGAACAAGATTGATGGAGATCTCAATAAAAATGCCGGAGGTGCATATATTTATCTTTATTGTAAGAGAGCACCTTATGTGATTCCAAATGATATAAGGATTACTTTTGATGGTGAATATCATAGAGGATATGTAGAGTCAAAGACATCCGGTGTATCGATCTCATATGATAATACCGGTATGTATCAGGTAGGAAGTAATACTACAAAATATGCGGTGTCAAAATCCGGTATGGAGACAGCATATGGTACATTTACAAATACGATCGCTGATCCATATGGCTATGACAAATACACGAAGCTGGAGGATGGACTCTGGCTTGGAGTAAAGAGCACAGCGGAAACAGCAACAAAAGATGACTATTCTTATTCGGAGACGGATGGACTTACGATCAAATCTGATAAGGAGATGATCCTGTTCGGAACAAAATCCGGTAAGGTTATGAAGGGTCAGATCAAGGCAGCAGGGGATATTGATGTGAATCTTGCGATTCGTAGTCTGACGATCACACGGAATACTCAGGGGGCAGCGATCACAGTAAATCCGGCAGAGGGTAAGACCGTGACGATCACTGCTTACGGAACAAACAATCTGACATCATCGGGAGCTTATGCAGCAATCCAGAAGAATGGAAGCGGTAAGCTGGTACTGACTTCTACGACAAAAGGTACTATAAATGCAACTGCCGGTAACAATGCGACATATGGAGCAGCCGGTATCGGTGGTGGTACAGACAAAACCTTAAAGGTTGTTTCAAATATTGAGATAAATGGAAATGTAATTATAAAAGCAAGGGGATCACAGCCATCAAATGAAAACTATGCAGCATATGGAGCAGCCGGTATCGGTTCTCAGTACAATATGCCGGTTGATGGCATCCGGATCTCAGGAAATGCAGACGTAACAGCAATTGGTGCAAACGGAGCAGCCGGTATCGGTTCCGGTGCAAATGCTGATGCTGCCAATATCGAGATTGCAGGCGGAATCGTAAATGCAACAGCGGGAAGTGGAACGATCGGTTCTAAAAATATTGGCGGAGCCGGTATTGGTTCCGGTGCTTACATAAATGATGAAGCAAAGCTTGCTTCCGGTATTACCATTTCAGGAGGAACTGTAATAGCGACCGGTGGAGACGGCGGAGCCGGTATCGGTTCCGGATCTGATGTAGAAGCAACAGAGATTAAGGTAACAGGCGGTGTTGTAAAAAAAGCAACAGGCGGCACAGATGCAGCCGGTGTTGGCTCGGGAGCAAATGCAAAGGTATCGTATATTATGATATCAGGTGGAACTGTAACAGCAGTTGGTGGAGCAAATGGAGCCGGTATCGGTTCCGGTCTGGCAGGTGCAGCCTCCGATATTTACATTTCAGGAAATGTAGCTGTAACGGTAACAGCAGGAACAGACGGAGCCGGTATCGGTTCCGGTAAGAATGCATCCGTTGATAATATCAATATTTATTTAGAGTATGCAGGAAATCTGACTGTCGATGGTACAGAAAACGGAGCCGGTATTGGTTCCGGAGCAACAGATACTGTATCAGAGGCAACAAATATCAATATTTCAAATACAGGTTTTATTAGTATCAGAGCAAGAGGAAATGGAGCCGGTATCGGAGCTGGTCTGAATTCAGAGACAAGGGATATTAATATTATCGGCGAGGTCGTTGAGACAAAAGGAAAGCTTATAGTTATTGCTGCAAATGGTCCGGCAATCGGTGCTTATGCAGGAGATGTTAAGAACGTAAATGTCTTAACAGATGCAACAGTCAACCTCAGTGCTGAAAATGGTATTGCAGTAGGAGCACTGAATGGCTCATCTGCTTCTGATATTACAATTATCGGTGATAATATCTGTGGAGCAAAGGCAGAGGATGTTCCTGTTCTGGGAACTGTTTCTAACTCTGTTCTGTTCGTAGGAAAGACATATGAGGTTTATGGAACAGCAACCATTCGCAAGAGTACACATATTAAAGCAGGAACAACATTAGAATTACCGTCATCATCCAAGCTGATCATTCCTAAGGACGTTGAACTTGTAGTTGATCCACAGCATGATGATGTACTTCCGGGTGCGCTTGTCTGGGCAGCTGACAGTGATGCACAGTTGATCATCAATGGTACTTTAACAGTTAAGGGAACAATGGCGATGGATTCCGAATATGGTATCATTGTATTGAATGGTTCTCTTAATCTGGAAGAAAATGCTAATATTTATGGTAAGTTCTTTATGAATGGTAAATATACCGGAAATGGTGTTATCACAAAGGGAAAGAATCAGACTCCGGAGGAAGGGGAGATTGCAGTATACCTTGAACTGGATATTGATGATGGTGTAACCTACAATGCAAAGGGAAATCTTGCAGAGAACCAGTTGATCATCGATGAGTCCAGCCTGGAGGATACTACTACCGGTACATATGCAATTAATAACATTGTTGCACATGACGGTTTCCAGATCACAGATATCCTGTTGGATGGCAAGTCCATTATAAATGACAGCAGTTATGTTACAAAGAATCAGGAAACAGGAGAGTACAATGTAGTATTATCGGTATCTGAATATCGTGGTGAGACGATAAAATTTGCAGTTAAAGCAAAATCAACCGTAGAATCGATCAGCATCGAACGTTTCCCAAATAAGACAGCATTTGCCAAAGGGGCAGAGTTTGATCTGAATGGTCTGAAAGTAGTAAAGACTTATAAGAATAAGAAGACTGCACCGGTTGATATTGATAAAGAGCTGAAGGTTACAGGTTATGATATGAACAGCGTTTCTGCACAGACGGTAACACTTCAGTATATTGCAGATGACAGATACAGTGATGATATTACAGCATCTTATGAAATAACTGTATTTGATTTTGCAGGCTTAAATAAGGGAAAGACCACACTTACTGCGGGCGGCGAATCATTTGTTGCTACAGATGTAGATAATGAGGAGCATGTTGTTAAGTTTGCATTAGATAAGAATGTCGGTGATATCTCAGCACTGAAGGATAAGATCCGTCTTCAGGTACAGGGATTTACCAATTCAGTTGGTCAGATTGATTTTGTATCAAGTGAAGTAGTCGGACAGAATGCGGTTGAGGCAACATATGTAGCAGATATATATGTAGATAAAGCGAAAACAGTAGTGATCCAGTATACAATAGTGATCACACAGCCAACCTTATACTATGATCTTGCAGAGGCAGCAGTAGTAGTAAATGGAGAATATACCTATGATGGAACGCAGCAGACACCGGATAAGGAAAATATCGAAGTTACAATCGATGGCGCAGTTGTTCCGGACGATCAGTATACGGTAGAGTATGGTGAGAATGTGAATGCCGGTACCGGTAGACTTACGATCAAGGGTGATGGTATTCATACTACAAACAGTAAGGAAGAAACATTTACAATTGCAAAAGCGAAGCTTAAGAATATCGATGCACTTGTAAGATCAAATGAATTTACAGTTCAGAATGATGTGAAGCATGAGCTTCAGATAGAATTTGGCGAGATCGAAGGCCTTGCAGCAGATGAATATACTGTATCTTATAAGAAGATATCCGATCAGTCAAATATCGTGGCAAATGTATCAAACGGAGTTATCACGACTGCTTATGATACATCCTATTCAAAGGCAGGAACAGCAGAAATCGCTGTTAATGTAACAATTAAGGATAGTGCAGTAAACTACTATGCAGATTCTGAATTATCACATTCCATAAATGTTACATTAACAAAGTATGTAAAGGGAACCAGTATTACGATCACTTCCGATTCTGATGATTTTGCGTGGGATGCATCAGCCGGTGAATATAAGGTGACGCTTTATAAGGGCGAAAAGATCTGGATTGATGCCAAACTTAACGATGGATCAACAGATGTTATTGACTATAAGGTCGCAGAAGGCGGCGAAGAGATAGCTGCTTGTGATGGAATTACCATTTCTGCGTTAGGCAAGGGATCGACCATTATCACTGCAAGTACAGGTAAGGGTGCTACAACAAAGAGGATTGCGGTAACGGTTCTTCCGACTACCAGACTTGAATTAACCGGTACGGAGACTTATGAGAAGGTATTTGGCGATAGCGCATTTACACTGGATGTGGCTTTGAAGGATACAGCGTTTGAATCCAAGCTCTCTGCATTACGGTATGTTTCGGCTGATCCGGAGGTTGCTGCTGTAGATGAGACCGGTAAAGTTACTATAACGGGATGCGGTGAGACTACAATTACAGTAACATCCTATACAGAAGAAAGAGCATATACATCTGACGAATATGTAGTAATAATCAAGGTTAAGGCACCACATACGCAACATATCAAAGATAATGGAACACGAGTTGAGCCAACCTGTGAGAAAAATGGTTCTATCACATATAGATGTACCGAGTGTAATGAGATTGTGGATACAGAAGAACTGAAAGCAACTGGACATAGATGGGATGAAGGACAGGTTACAACACAGCCGACTACAAAGACAGAGGGTGTAAAGACATATACCTGCAGCGTCTGTAAAAAGACAAAGACAGAGTCAATTGCAAAACTTGAGGAGCCGGCACCGGCGAATCCAACACCGGTGACCCCAACGGCACCGGAAAAACCGACAGTAAAACCGATCAAGAAGGGGGATGTGGTTTCTGATGACAGTAAAGCTGCAAAGGTTCAGGTTATAAGCACATCCAAGAAAACAGTTGCATATAAAGCACCTGTAAATAAAAAGGCTAAGACTGTCAGCATTCCGGCAACCGTGAAGATCAGAGGTAAGAAATACAAAGTAACACAGATTGCAGAGGGTGCTTTCAAGAATAATAAGAAGGTAACAAAGGTTACAATCGGAAGCAATGTTAGTAAGATTTCCAAGAATGCTTTCAGCGGAGCGGTAAAACTTAAAACCGTTACTATGGGACAGAACGTAACGGAGGTCGGAGCATATGCATTTAAGGGCTGTAAAGTTCTTACCGGTATTACGCTTCCGGCGAAGACAACGAAGATTGGTGATCAGGCATTTAGCGGATGCAAGAAGCTGAAGACAATTACGATCAAATCTTCAAAGATCACATCCAAGAAGCTTTCCAAGAATGCATTTAAGGGCATCACGAAGGTTACTACAATTAAAGTACCGAAGAAGAAGGTTTCTTCTTATCAGAAGTTGTTTAAGAGTAAAGGCTTATCTTCCAAGGTTAAGGTAACAAAATAACAAAATAACAGTAAAAGCAATGGACGCCGTTTGTGGTAAAAATATCATAGACGGCGTTTTCGTTTTATCTGGACAGTATGAGTCAAGGTGAAAAAAATTTTTAAAAAAATTTGAAAACTTTAAAACCTTTTTCCATTTGCCCCTGTCTTATATAGTAGAAGGCAGGAAAATAAAATGTTTCTCTTGCATCTGTAAATATTTGTTGTAATATAAAAATATCAAAAAATGAAAAGGAGAAGAAGAATGATGAAAAACAAGAGCTTATGGAAAGGGTTAATTGTAATGCTGGCAGCAGCATTCGTAATGTTAGTGATGCCAGTGCAGAAGGCATCTGCAGCAGGAACAACAGAGGGATCAAATCTGACGTGGGGCAGTGCGTATAGCGGAGTGATCACATACAGAGGGGAATATTACAGTTATAATTTTTCATTGAAACAGTCTGGTCGGGTAACGCTTGCATTTAATGTGGATTCTGTAAGTGAATGTGCATGGACACAGATTGAGGAGATGAATTTCCTGGATGAGAGTGGATCGGTAGTAGGTTCTACCAGAGTTTCAGAAGGCAAGACGAACGTATGGATCGATCTGTTAGCTGGAAATTATACTTTGGAGATAGTAGGACATTGGGGAACAGGAACAGGAGCATCGTTCTCATTTGTGCCATCATTCAAGTCAGCAGGAGAAACAAAGTCAGAACATTCTATGGCAAAGAATAATGAGCTTGGAATGGCAACTCCTTATAAGATTGGGAATAAAATCAAGGCTCAATTGGCTTGCGGCGATAAGGTTGATATCTATAAAGTGAAAGTATCAAAGAATTCATATCTGAATCTGACATTATCCAGCAAGATAAAGCAGATGGATATTACTATAAAAAATACTGCGGGAGATGTAACTATTGGAGAGTATAATATTACAGCCGGTACTCATAAATATAAATATTTCCTGCCAAAAGGAACATATTATATTACTTTTGAGAGAACGAGTGGGACAGGTATTTATTCCTTTAAGACTTCTTCAAAAGTAATGCCAACTGTTAAGATTAAAAAAGTAAAGGATACTGGAAAAAGAATTACAGCTACATTTAAAAGAAATTCAGATATGCAGGGTTACCAGATCCAGGTTGCAAGAGATAAGAAGTTTAAAAAAGGAAAGAAATCATTTTCTTATGGTAATAGTGGGGATGTAAGCGCATATGGATTAAAAAAAGGAACTTATTATGTTCGTATACGTGCTTATAAAACACGGAATGTAAGAGTAAATCATAATTATGAAACACGTTATTATTACTCTGGCTGGAGTACAGTTAAGAAGGTTTATGTGAAATAATACAACCCTACATAAATAAGTACAAAAAACTGACATACGGATCATCATATTTTCGGAAGAAAAGATACCTGATCTGTATGCCAGTTTTTTTGTTGCCTTTATTTTCTTAATCTTGCTATCCCTTGTGAACTACGTTACAATAAAAGCTGGAGAGACGGTGAGACGTGGTAGAAATATGTAGATCCGTTTAATCATGAAAGGAGATGATTAGACGTGATTACAGAATTGAGACAAACGCTCACCAAAACAGAAAAAGAGGCACAGTATGATGCAGCGGCAAAATGCCTGTTGGGAGAGAAAGTCATACTGGCACATATTCTTATCCGTACAATCGATGAGTTTAAAGGAATGACAGCAGATGAAGTTGTTCTTTTGATCGAAGGAGAACCGTACATTGGGCAGGTACCTGTAGAACCAGGCGCAACAAACCGGAAAATAGAGTATGGCAGTACACGTATTACAGGAATGAATACAGAAAATGCAGAGATGAATGAAGGCACTACATTTTTTGATATAATTTTCTATGTACGGATGAGGAATGGAAGATCAAAGATCATTATTAATGTAGAAGCTCAGAGGAAAGAACCAGATAAATATCGGATTATTAATCGTGCTATTTTTTATGTGGGACGAATGATTTCTTCACAGAAGGAACGGGAGTTTACCGGCATGAATTATGATGATATAGAACCGGTATATTCTATCTGGATATGTATGAATATGCAGGAAAACAGTATGTGTCATATTCATTTGGTTCAGGACGATCTTATTGATGCAAAACAATGGAAAGGTGATCTTGATATTCCTAATATTATTATGATTGGACTGGGCAAGGAGATTCCAGAGCAGGATGAAAAATACGAACTGCATCGTTTGCTTGGCACATTGTTGTCGGAAAAATTATCTGCAGAAGAAAAACTGCAACGGGTCAGTACGGAGTATGATATTCCTGTTAAGGGAAATAATGTAGAAAAGGAAGTGAGTATTATGTGTAATTTAAGTCAGGGTATCAAGGAAGAAAGCGAAGCCAAAGGTGAAGAGAAGGCAAGAACAGAGATTGTACTGAATATGCATAAGAAAGGCTATTCTTTGGATCAGATTGTCGAGATAACAAATCTGAACGTTAGTACAGTAAAAGCTATAATAGGCTAAACAGAAAAAACGGATCTGACATATTTCTATTAAAAGTATACAAAAAATGAGAAACAACAGGCGTGTGGGAGGCTACAAATGATTTGCAAAACATGTGGGAATGATCTGCAGGGAAATGAATATAACTGTCCGTTTTGTGGGGCGGCAGTCGATTATACAGAGGCGGTGGAGCAGGCAAAAGCCGGAAAAGAAGAAGGCTTTTCCTATCTGTATGAGATGACATATCGAAATAAACTGTATATTGCGATGAAATACATGAAGAATGAAGATGAAGCAATGGATGTTCTCCATGATTCTTATGTGAAAGCATTTGAACGGCTTTCCAGTCTTCAGGATGCAAATTCATTTCCGGGATGGCTCAGTACCATCGTTGCAAATACCGCAAGGAATACATTGAGAGATCGCCATACAGTGAATTTTTCGGATATGCAGAGAGAAGATCAGGATGGGGAGGCATTTGAATATTCGATCGCAGATGAGAATATGACAGCCCAGCCGGAGATGGCATGTACAACAAAAGAAACACAGGAAATGGTACAGGAGCTGATCGGATCATTGTCTGATGAACAGAGAATGTGTGTGCTGATGTTCCACATTGAAGGATACAGCATAAAAGATATTGCGACCGTTCTTGGATGTTCAGAGAATACAGTAAAGTCCAGATTGAATTATGGACGTAAGAATATCAAGGCAAAGGCAGAGGAACTTCAGAAGAAGGGATACAAGCTGTACAGCTACACACCTATGGCACTTCTTACTTACCTGCTCATGGCAGAACGAGGAACTATGCTGGTAGCAGGAACCTTCGACAAGCTGGCAGGTGTTGGAAGTGTAGTTGGTGCCGGACTGATCCATGGTGGAGCAGTAGGTGCGTTATCTGCCGCTGGAAGTGCAGCCACAGCCGGTGGTACAGTCACAGCCGGAAGTGCCGGAGCGACCGGGGCTGCAGGATCGGCAGTCGGAACAGGTGCAGCGGCAGGAGGAAAGACTGCGGCAGCTACAGCGGCAAAACAGACCTTTTTAAAGACAGTAGCCGGTAAGATCACGATGGCGGCAGCCGGAGTGGCAGTAGCAGGTGGAGCAGCCGGAGTAGCAATCTATAATCACAATAAGAATACCTGGCAGGATGCATATACCGAAATAATAAAAGAATACAGGCAGGAAATTGAGAATTATAGCTGGAAGAATTCACAATTTAGGGAGAATGAACCGACAATGACAGAAGAACCCAGAGCAATCTCTGTTATTAACATCATGGGGGACGATACTCCGGAACTGATCTTTGCTGCACAGGATGAATCAGATCCGAATAAAGCTGATCTTCATATATATACATATATAGATAATGAAGCAATACAGGTCTATAGTGGAGAACTTGATACAAGGTCAGATGAGAACCGGGACAAATGGGGAGCAGAAGGAACGCCATATGTATTAGTTTGCACTAGAGAAGTTTCAGAAAATGGATGCCGGATGTATATACTTTGCAGCGATGGACAGAGTGATAATACGGAGATTGGGGTCATAGATAAGATGATAGAATTCGATGTGGCTTCATCTAGTGGAGATTATCTGCAGCCGATTGTCTGGACCTGTCATGCAGAACAAGTGGGGGATGAAGAATCAGCACTGCTTGCAGAACGGGACGGTATATCTGTGAGCTGGGAAGAATATCAAGAAAAACGAGAGGAAATACACCATGGAAAGAATGGCGTGATTTTACAGAATATGGCATCAAGGGTTCCAAATGGTTTATATGATCAGGTGGCAGATATTCAGCGTGATTCATCAGGAAATGTGATTGCAGGCTGGAATGCTGGATCAAACTATTGGGAAATGTCTTATGCAGATGCATTGAAATGTTTTAAAGAGAGCAAATAATAAAAAATTATTAGAGTGCCTTTGGCTGTTTATGAGGATCAGTCAAAGGCATTTTTACTTTATAAGAAAAAGTTCATTCTACAAAAAATTTCTCCGGTTGAAAATGTCAAATCTCTCCGATTGAAAGTCCCGAAACTCTCCGATTGAATTTTCAAAATTTCTCCGGTTGCATTTTCCAAAACTCTCCGATTGAAAACTACGAATCTCTCCGATTATACTTTCCAAAACTCTCCGATTGGTATATAATCCGTATTAGAGGTGATAATAAAAATATGATAAAAGATGCTTATAAACCAAGAATAATTGATAATAGAATTGAACAGTTTTTGGAGAGCTTTGGTGCTGTATGTATAGAAGGACCAAAGTGGTGTGGTAAAACATGGACTTCTTCTTACCATAGTAATAGTGAAATTTATATGGGAGATCCTGCAGGTAATTTTCAAAATAGAACGCTGGCACAAATGTCGCCGGATTTGGTATTGAATGGTGACAAGCCAAGATTAATTGATGAATGGCAGGAAGTTCCGCCGTTGTGGGATGCAGTTAGATATAAGGTTGATCAAACAGGAGAAAAGGGACAGTTTATATTAACAGGATCGGCAACTCCTAATCATAAGGGAATCATGCATAGTGGTGCAGGAAGAATTGCAAGAATAAAGATGCATCCAATGTCCCTTTACGAATCTGGTGATTCCTCTGGCGAAATTTCATTAAAAGAGTTATGTAATGATAATATAATTCCGGTTATGACTGGTGAAGTAAATCTGCAAAACTTAATTAAGTATATTATTCGGGGAGGATGGCCTGGTAATATAGACATACCTGTTGAACAGGCAGCACTTTTACCAATTCAATATATTGATGCCATAATTGACGATGATGTATATAGAATGGATGGTGTAAAACGTAATAAGGAGAAAATGAAACTGTTACTTCGATCTTTGGCGAGAAACGAAGCAACTACAGTTACCAATACTTCACTTGCAAGAGATGTGAAAGAAATGGATGATACTGATCTTGATAAGGATACTATTGCTGATTATCTGGATATATTCAAACGACTTTTTATTATAGATAATCAAATGCCATTTTCAACAAATATCCGATCATCTGTTAGAATAAAGCAAGCGGAGAAACGGCATTTTTGTGATCCTTCTCTTGCCTGCGCTTTGTTGAATGCGACACCGGAGATGTTGGTCAATGACCTGCAAACACTTGGATTTTTATTCGAGTCTCTTTGTGAACGGGATTTGAAAATATATGCAGAATCGTTTGGTGCCTCATTATATCATTATCAGGATTATGATAATAAAGAAATAGATGCAGTTGTTGAACTTAGTAATGGTGAATGGTGCGCATTTGAAATTAAATTAGGTGCAAATCAGATTGATGACGCTGCGAAGAGTTTATTAGATATAAACAAAAAGATTGAAAAAGATCCCAAAGGAAAGCCTGCAAAAATATTGTGTGTTATTTGTGGTTTGTCTAATGCAGCATATAAACGACCGGATGGCGTATATGTTGTGCCGATTACAGCATTAAAAAATTAATTTAAAAAAATTTCAAAAAATATAAAACTTTTTTGCAACCTCTGTGTCATATAGGTGAAACGATACAGAGGTTGCATTTTTTATGGATGAATTTCCGGATGAAATGCTCCTCAGATAAAGAAAAGGAGAATAAAAAAATGAAGAAAATGAGAAGAATCGAAATCGCACAGTACATCGCATTGGGAGCAACCTGTTTAACCGTTTTAGGATTTGTCCTTTCCGGTATTTTTGGTGGAAGGATCCCGATGTCCATGATGGGGTATGGAGTTATGGCAGGTATTGTTTCCTACTTCTTCGGAGGGTTTGGAACTGCGGTGAGAATGGCAGGCAAGATAGCAAAATGGGGCTGGCTCATCGTACCATTTCCATATGACATCGTTACAGGTATGGTATCCTTCTTCATCTCGATCATGGTCTTTATCGGACTGCCGATCATTCCGATCCGTAAGGCATATAAAGAGCAGATGATGGATGCTGAAACAGTTGAATAAAAAGAAGGTAGAAAGAGAGGATAGATTATTATGAGTAGAAAAATGAAACAGATCATGTTAGCAGTAATTTTAATGGTGATGATGTGTGCAGTAAGTCCTGCACGAAAGGTATCCGCAGAGGTGTTAAACAGTCCACAGCAGATCGTATGGGGTCAGAGTTACAGTGGTGAGCTGGAGGATGCACAGAATACATATGAGTATACATTTACGATGAAGAAATCCGGTACATTTTCTCTTGCGATTGTGACGGAGGGAATTGGAAAGACACATACCGGGCTTAATTATATAAAAGTCAGTGATATGTATGATAATGAGATCTATACAGCATCAGTCAAAGAAGGAAAAGGCAGCTATAAGGCAGAATTATTAGCAGGTGATTATAAATTATCACTGTGTGCAGGTTTTTATACCGGCTGTAAATTCACATTTACGGCATCTTATAAGGCATCCGGCGAAACACGTTTCGAGGCATGGCTGTCACAGAACGATGAGAAGACAATGGCATTTACCTATAAGGCAGGTACGACCTATAAAGGACAGTTTGCATTTAACGAGACAACAGATATCTATAAGATGAAGATGACAAAGAACCGGTACATGAACATTCAGATCAACAGCAAGATCAAGGAAATGAATGTTGTGATCGAGAATACAAATGGTGACATTCACTATATTCAGACGGGTGTTACACCGGGAACCAGAAAATACACATTTTTCCTGCCAAAGGGAACCTACTACATCACGATGACCAAAGGCTGGCCATATAGTGTTGATCCAAATTATGCCGGAATGTATACATTTAAGACGACATTTACAGATGTTCCGAAGACCACTGTAAACAAGGTAAAGAATCTTTCATCCGGAAAGTTAAAGGTAACATGGAAGTGCAAGAGCAAGGCGACCGGATATCAGATCCAGATCGCAACGGATAAGAAATTCAAAAAGAATAAGAAAGTATATGATGCGCCATTTAAGAATTACAATAACTGTACATTCTGGGATCTGAAAAAGGGCAAGACTTATTATGTCCGTGTCCGTTCTTATGTAAAGGCAGGTTCCCGCGAGAAGAAATGTTATTCTGCATGGAGCAAATACAAGACTGTAAAGATAAAGAAATAGAATATAATGTTATCCTGATTTTGTGGTATGTTATAATAATGCAAAAAATATCCAAAAGCTTAAAACTTTTTATCCACCTGATCTGTCCAATAAACAGGAGGTGAGATATATGGATGTGTGGAAGGCAGTGTGCGCGTTTGTTGCATTGTTAAGAAAAGAACGAAAGGAGCTGCCGGATGATCCGGAACGCAAGAAAGAATTATTTGACCGGATCGAGCATGACAGGCAGTCCAGATAAATAAAGGTATAAAGAAAATATATAAATTACAGAAATAAGATAAAAAGCAGGAGGAGCAGGATAACATGAAGTGCAGAACATGCGGAAATGATTTACAGGGAAATGAATACAACTGTCCGTTTTGCGGAAGCTGTGTGGATTATACACAGGCAGTGGAACAGGCAAAGGCAGGGCGTGAAGAAGGATTTACGTTCTTATATGAGAATACATATCGGAATAAACTTTACATTGCAATGAAGTATATGAAGAATGAGCAGGATGCAATGGATGTCCTTCAGGATGCCTATATAAAGGCATTTGCCAGATTAGATAGTTTACAGGATGCAAATGCATTTCCGGGATGGATGAGTACGATCGTGGTAAATACTGCGATCAATGCACTTCAGAAGAAAAAGGCAGTCTTGTTTTCTGATCTGCAGAATGAAAATGATGAAGGGGATGTCTTTGAGTATACTCTGGAAGATGAAAACATGAGCACACAGCCGGAGATGGCATGTACCGTGCAGGAGACACAGGATATGGTGCGGGAGCTGATCAATTCCCTGTCGGATGAACAGAGAATCTGTGTGCTTATGTTCCATCTGGAGGGTTACAGTATCAAGGATATTGCCACAGTATTGAACTGTTCCGAGAACACCGTAAAGTCCAGACTGAATTATGGACGTAAGAATATCAAGGCAAAGGCAGAGGAGCTTCAGAAGAAGGGCTACAAGCTTTACAGCTACACACCGATGTGTCTTCTTGTATATCTGCTTATGGCAGAACGTGGAAATATGATCGTTACGCATGTATTTGAGCAGATGGCAGGTCTTGGTGGAAATATTGCAGCCGGCATCATTCATGGTGGTGCTATGCAGATGGCAGGCAATGTTACAGGTGGGGCTGCACAGGCAGGAGCCGCCGGACAGGTAGCAGGAGGAATTACACAGGCAGGAACTACCGGACAGGTAGCCGGAGGAGCCACACAGGCAGGAACTGCCGGATCGGCTGCGGGTGCAGTAGAAACCGGAAAAACTGTAGCAGCTACAGTTGGTAAACAGGCGTTTATAAAGACCATGACAGGAAAGATTGCGATCGCAGCCGCTTCGATCGCGATTGTAGGCGGAGTCGCAGGCGGTACAATCGCCTATAAGTATTCACAGGATAAGGCAAAAGCTACCGATAAAAAGGAAGCAACAGAAGCAACCGATGATACATCAGATCAGACGACCACCGGTGAAGCAGATGCTTCAACGACAGAAGCGTCAACGGAGATAACTACAGAGTCAGCTATCGATGAAAGTCTTTATAAAGCAGCATACAAAGAGGTACTTGAATCCTATAAGACACAGATCGACAATTATTACTGGCAGTATGAATATGATTATTCCACAAAGGCTGCAAAAGAAGAACAGACGCCGATCGTATTTGCCGATGTTACAGGTGATGGTGTGCCGGAGATGATCCTGGTAAGATCAGAACAGAACGAAGCTTCAATTGCACAGATGGATATTTATAGCTTTGACGGAACAAAAGCAAAGAGAATCTTTGGAACGGATATGGAAGAATATGGTGGCTGGGATATAAATGCCGCTTCCGGAACCAGTTATTATCTGTTTACGACTAAGAAGGGAACCTTATATGCATATAGTGGGTTCGGAGATGAGAGTTATACAGACAGTTATATCAAATTCACGGTAGATGATTCCGGCATGCTTCAGAAGTCAACAACCTGGACAAGAAGGAAAGGTCCGAATGACGATTATTCAGCAACTGTTGTCACATGTCAAAAGAATGGTTCTGAGATCACAGAGGATAAGTATAATGCTCAGGTAGAGAAGCTGCAGAAGAATTTTGATACGTTATTAATGTATAATGGACAGGGCAAGGATAAAGCCAAGGAGGTTCTTGGTACGCTGGATGATACCGCTATGACTTATGATGAGGCTATGGAATATCTTGGAACGATCACACAAAAAGAAACAGATAAGGCGGACAAAAATCAGAGGGCTTCTAAAGACGGAAAAGAGATATCTGCCGGAAATGCAGGAGAAGTAAAGATGACATTACCGGAGGATCTCCCGGAAAGCTTTCTTATGTCAAGCGGAGTTGGTGCATGGGGCTCCAGTATGGATATCAAACCGGATGGAACCTTTACAGCTTCGTTTCACGACAGTAATTATAGTGGCAGGGGAGTTTCCAGTGGATCCGGATCCTTTAAGAATATTACGCAGATTGACAAATATACATATACCATGGAGCTGGATACCCTGAACTATGATGATGAGCTTGGCAAAGAAACAACAGATGACAATGGCTATACAACTACTTTCACAGAGCTGTATGGAATTGCCGGGGGTACTACCTTTACGGTGTATCTTCCGGGTGCACCGACAGCAGATATGCCGGATGGAATGAAGAATTGGCTGGGCTTTCATTATTACAATGTCCCGATACCGGATGCCCTTGACTGCTATGCCATTTATAATGTAGATAAGGAAAATGGATATTTCAGCACAGGGTTACAGTAAATAGTAAGATGTTTTGGATACGATGAAACCTGTATAAATGCAGAAAGCTGTAAAAATTTACGTTGAATTTTACAGCTTTTTTGCATATACTATTAGTAGAAATGAGCAATACATAAAGGAAGGAGTTGAAAGTATATGGCTAACATTTTACCAGTTTCAGATTTGAGAAATTATAATGAAGTTCTGAAAAATTGTCACAAAGGAGAGCCTGTGTATCTGACTAAGAATGGTAGAGGACGTTTTGTGGTTATGGATATTGAAGATTATGAACGTGATCGAGCAGAAAAGAAGCTCTTGATGAAACTTCAGGAAGCAGAAGAAGCGGTAAAGGATGGTGAAGGCTGGCTTAGCCTGGAAGAACTAAAAGAACAAATGGGGGAATGAAATGTTAAAATTACGGATCAATCCGATTGTTGTTAAGGATTTGAAAGAAATTCGAGAGTATATTGCAGAAGATAATAAGGAGTATGCAGCACGGACAGTACAGGAGATTTATAACAAATTTGAAAACCTTCAAATGTTTCCAGGGATAGGCGCAGAGCTTTCCAAAAGAGTTAGTTTTCAGACTGATTATAAGTATGCTGTATGGGAAGATTATGTAATCATCTACAAGGTAGGAGATGAATATGTCGAAATATATCGTGTCGTTAATCGTTATCGTGATATTACAAAAATATTTGAATGATAGGAACATTGTATTGAAACAGCCATATATGAATGAGAGTTGATGGAAGCTCTTGTTTATGCATGGCTGTTTCTATGATTTATTAGGAAAAGTTAGGAAGACTACACACAATAATACTAAAAATATATAAACCTTACTCTCTCCAGCGTTTCAAGAAAGGCGATAACACGTTTTAACATATCAGGAGCTTCTTCGGGGAACTGTTCTTCCATGATGGATACCAGATTGAATACCGTGTTGTCGCCATTTATATGAACCCATAAGGTACTGCCATATCGGTCAAGCCTGATATGGCTTTTCTTTGGTTTGTGAAAATATTTCTGGGCGATCTTGTGATAAAAACCGGTATGCGGCATCTCGATCACAATAATTCCATCGGGCGACTGTTCCCATGTATAATTCAGATTGATGCAGGGGATTTTGTCCATATAGTTTGCAGTATGGGAAAGAAAACCGGATTTTGATCTTTTAATAAAAAATTGCGAGAGGGTATCTTTACGATTATGGTTCTGTTTTGCAATGACATTTTGTATATTATATTTTTGCATGAGAAAATAAATCCTTTCCGGGAGAATATATTAAAGTGTGTTATTGGATGATTGTTTATCCTTCGTTTTATGGATCATGTAGATCATACTGAAAAGCAGGGCAAGGAAGAACAGACAGCCGCCCCATTTTCCCAGATGGAATCCCATAAGTTCCAGATTGATCCGATCACTTACACCGAATACGGCAAGGACGGCAAGCAGGATTCCAACCAGCCCTTCACCTGCGATCATACCGGAGGAAAAAAGGATACCATTATTGCGGACGGTTTCGCGGGAAACTTCATCGGCAAATCGACGTTTCTCTATGAAAAGGCGGATCAGACCACCGATCATGATCGGAACTGTCAGGTAAATCGGCAGATACAGTCCGATGGCAAATGGTAGAACCGGGATACCTAAGATCTCGACAACGACAGCAATGCAAATGCCGACAATAACAAGCCCCCATGGAAGATTTCCATTCATAACACCTTCAACGACCATTTTCATAAGGGTTGCCTGCGGAGCAGGAAGCTCGGTAGAACCATATCCCCATGCGGTATTTAGCAGATAGAGAACACCACCGATTGCAAGACCGGAAGCGATCGATCCGATCAGTTCGCCGATCTGCTGCAGATATGGGGTTGCACCGACGATATACCCCGTTTTCAGATCCTGCGAGGTGTCTCCGGCCATGGCTGCAATTATGCAGATAACAGTACCGATGCAGATGGCAGATGTCATACCCCGGTATCCTGTTATGCCGGCTTGCTTTAACAGGATCGTTGCAAATAACAGGGTTGCGATCGCCATACCGGACACGGGGTTATTCGACGAGCCGACGACACCGACCATTCTTGCAGATACGGTTGCAAAGAAAAATCCGAAAATAATGATCAGAATGGATGTGACCGGATTGATCGGAATATCAGGAAATGCACTCAGACCAAATGCTACGATCAGGATACCGCCGATCGCATAAGGAAGCGGAATGTCTTTAGATGTTCGCGAATTTCCATCTGTATGTCCGAAGCCTTTCAGGGCTTTGGCAAATGTGGATGCGATCAGCGGAAATGATTTTAGCAGGCTGAAGATGCCGCCGGCTGCCACCGCGCCTGCGCCGATATACCGTACATAATTTCCCCATAACTGATCGACTGACAGTTCGCGGATCGGAACGGAAGCGGGGAACAGGATGTTGTCACCTCCAATAAGAACGAGCAAAGGCATGATAACAAACCATCCAAGCACAGCACCGCTTAACAGATACGAAGCAACCTTTGCACCACAAATATAGCCGACACCGACCAGCGCAGGGAGGACATCCATACCGAAGCCCGATCCTTTATAAGAGGAAATCGTCCATGTGATCTCACTTGGAAACAAATGCAGACCATCAGCGATAAATTTATAGACAGCAGAGATGCCAAGCCCGGAAAATACCTGCATGGATTTGTGACCGCCGGTTTCTCCGGCGAGCAGTACTTCAGCGCAGGCAGTTCCTTCCGGAAATGGAAGTGTACCATGTTCTTCTACGATCAGAGCGGTACGAAGTGGGATCATGAACAGAACACCGATCAGTCCGCCACAGATGGCGACAAATGCAATCATCAGAAAAGATGGAGGTTTTATATCGGGATTTTCATCTGCCCACATGAACAGGGCTGGCAGCGTAAAGATAGCTCCGGCAGCCAGAGATTCTCCGGCAGAACCGATCGTCTGAACCATATTGTTTTCCAGAATAGAATCGCGGCGCATGATTATGCGCACAATACCCATAGAAAGAACGGCAGCAGGGATGGAAGCGGAGACGGTCATACCGACTCGTAAGCCCAGATAGGCATTTGCACCGCCGAACACGACCGCCAGGATAATGCCGAGAATCACAGAAGTAGGTGTAAGCTCCGGCATCACCTTGTCTGCCGGAATATATGGTTTAAATTGTTTCATATACAACCCTCAAATCATAGTTTTATGCCACTAGTATGTACAGAGTCTGGCAGAAACATACACAGAAAATCTGAAAAAAGAGCTTCATCAGATATGTCAAGACATGGAAGCTGAAATAATAAAATAGAAGGAAACTACATCTGTATCCAGCTCTATGGCTACTGGCAGGTGGTTTGAAACGCGTTCCACTTTCTATTCGGTTCGCACGCTGATTTGTCAGCAGCCGCCCAAACTCGTCCTTATGGACTCAGACAAGGGCTTGGTGCTGACAGCTAGTGCAAACCTCATAACGAAAGTTCCACTAATGTTTCAATTCACCTGCCACTAGCCATAGAGCTGGAAACAGGTAGGATGTGTTTAAAGAATAACGCCTGCTGGTTGTACCTAAGGAAT